>Ga0214481_100418_pt1 | contig 22178 bp, 19 predicted proteins | sample M1_20Mar14CPVII9_4_FD_165057 | JGI IMG/M metagenome (GOLD analysis project Ga0214481, IMG submission 165057) | Marine eukaryotic communities from Monterey Bay, California, United States - M1_20Mar14CPVII9sort6BwellG10 | ecosystem: Environmental > Aquatic > Marine > Unclassified | place: USA...
GATGGTGCAGTTACTTATATTGTCGATTGGGTGTGGTTGTACTGCTAAAAACGGTACAAATCACACAACTCACGTAAAACACTTCCAACAATATACGAATATCACGCCTTCCGTCGTATTATGGTAGGTGGTAGTAGGGCATACGCGGCAAGGAGAGGACTACACTGATTGCTACTAATAGATTTGTATTGTGTTGTTCTGAGTTCGGCAGGTGGAATTTAAGTCCCATCGGTATCCCTGAGAGCTCCGAGGAGCTCCGGCCGATGAGAGTACCTAACTACGTAGTAGAGTAGTATATTGGCGGCACGTGGCCGCCATAGCAAGGCCATACGGCCGAGTTGTGAAAGCAGTCTTCTATCTATCTCATAGCATTGCAAATTATGGATTCAACATACCTCCACTGCCCTAAGCATCTCAGGTCTCTGCACCGGGATGGGAAAATAGTGTGCCAGTGCCTCAGGGCCACTAAATATAGTATCTCGCTGATACACAAAGATCAAGAATGAATAATTTAGATTCCACATTTCCATACAGTTGATTCTCATGAGAAGAGGGAGGGAGATGTAAAGCCCCCGGACGGACGTTCCTCTGAATCGGCAAACACCATTCTCATATTGCATGTCAATCAAAGCAATAAAGCAGCTCGCAAAAGTTATCCTGGTTATTGGATATATGTATTGTAAATAGTAGAAGGACAAGAAGAAGAGCCACCACCAGCACGACGTATAGTAAAAGGTAAGTTGATGTGGGTACTAGCACAAAAGTTACTAAATTTTATTTTGTTTAGTAAGACCATCTTGTTAATCTCTCTCGTTATGGGTATGCATATGCATTTATATGTTATATATTATGAATTTTAATATGTTTTATTAATGAGTTAATATATCTCACCTCAAACCTATTTTAAACAATTTAAACTGTCGATAGCAATATGGCAAAATCAAACACCAAAACAACCAAAGGCAAAGCCAAAGCTCATAAAAAGCAGCAAGGTATCAGTGCGTATGAACAGAAACGTTTGGATAAGATTAAACGAAATGAGGAACGATTCAAATCATTAGGTATTGATGACGCAAAGAAACAGGTCCGAAGCAGCACGTGGTATGTTAATGTATAATATTATTATGTTGATTTTGTCTTTGGTATTATTAATATCGAATCACATTAAAACACATATTTAACACTTTATACACCCTTTCATATTCCGATTAACAGGGAAGAAACGTTCAGGGAAGAGTGCTGTATCATCAAAGAAGCAGCAGCCAAAGCCTCCCCCTGAAAAGCGTAAGAAAATTGACCGTGCCGTGAAGAAGAAAATTGACTACTCGTCCGAACCATCTTTGGGGAGTGCAGAGCCGAAGAGAGTTGCACAGAAGAAGACGGAGAAGGTGGGAAAGAAGGGACGCGGTGCTGGTGGATCCAAGGGTGATACTGTAAGTATTTGTTTATATTATGTATATTTATTCTAGAGTTAGATATGGGATATATCTCTAATTCTCATACTTTTCTCTGTTTGGTAACTTAATATCAGGCAACTAAACCCAGACGTTCACCACGTGAAGGAAAGGGTGCTCGTAAGAAAGAGGACAAGGTAGTTGTTCATAAGCGTACTAGTGGAAGTAAGAAGAAGACGGTGAAGAAGAAGCCGTTTAATCCAAAGACTGACTTCCGTGTTTCAAAGCGCCCCACTGGTAGTGATACTGATACCAAGAGGGGACAAGTTATATCCGCAGAGACAGTCAGAATGATACGTCCTGCTATTGCCGCATTTGGTCCTTGGAAGAAGATGATGGAGGAGAAACACCCAGAAGTCAAGCCTCGCAATTATGTTACATTGTATGCGAAAAAACTAAATATTGACCCAAAGGTGGTATGTGAAAGTACTGTCAGGAAACTACTCACTGGGAGTAAGACCCTGGATGGTCCAGGATCAGGAAGAGCTCCTGTATACCATCCACGTGCTACTGAACCTTTCCTCGAGCAAGCTGCGAAGGATGCTAAGGAAGACGGACTTACGGTAGAGGATCTCTTCAAAGCTAGAGGCCCAGCCGGTAGCATTATCAAGAAGAAGGCTTTTGCATTCTTTGGCAAGAAGGAGTATGGCTATACTTTTACCTCACAGAAGGAGAAGGATCAGTTGAGTAACTGGTTGAGGGACCATGCAAAGCCATACATCAAAGCAGCACTCAAGGCAAAGGTAGGCAAGGGTACGGATATTTGAATGACATTGGGATTTGAATGACATTGGGATTGAATGCCAATTCAGCAACACCCCATAATAGTTCTGTTCACATGTACATCATCCAATTAGATAGAACTAATAAGAGAATTTAGTGCAGCCAAGGGAAACCCTCTGAAATTGTATATTACGAATTATACTACCTAAAGCTTGTGGATCATTGATAAACTTTGCTGGTAAATTATCTATAGCTTCATCAAAAAATGGCAACCTATTACTCCAAGGATTAGGGCAGAAAATCCCATGAATATTGTTGTATTGCAATAGCTTGTACACAATATCTGGTGTGTCCTTTTCAATATCGGTTAATGTGTTTTTCCATAAATTTTGTGCTTGAGATTTAGTCATGAGTGGTATACTATTTAATATCCACCGCCTCCTTCGTATTTCATCATTATCGAATAGATCATTTGTTGTACTAATATTGCTTGCGTCCGCCGAAATAATTGTTAGTTTGTTAGACACAGCTACAAAAAAGGGTGAGTTTTCCCCTCAGTTTGAGAAAACTCACAGAAAACTCACGGACTGGTACTCAGGATACCGATGAATTTTGTTAGTGCCAAAAGCTATACTGAGGGTCAAACTGAGGGCAAAATGCCATAGATTGAGGGTCAAACTCACGGTTTGTTTTTTAGTGGAGCCCGGGTGAAGAAGCAAACTCACGCTAAAACTCACGAGCATTTGTTTCCATTGTACTTATTTCTATTTTACTTTAGATTTCTATGTGTGTATTCTACTGTATTGAGGATGTAGCCCGTGTATTGACATTGATAGCAATACTCTACAATCATTCATACTCTCCTCTCGTATATTATTCTCCTCCACTGCCAAATCAGCCAATACATAGTCATCCACCTATTCGCATTCCACCCAACCCTCTCTTGCTCATATCAAATGCACATGCTATTGCCGATCGTATACCCTCTACTCATCAAAACCACACGCATAGTCTACTCTTTGCACTTGAATATAGATATCAGCCCCATCGACATATAATATTCTTGTTGCAATAGCCGGCGGCGACAGTTGATGATCGGATAGCCAACTGATGGGCTGGTCTGGTGTAGATAGTATAATAACATTTTGAACTTAGTAGCCATAGCATAGATTCGATCACATGTTGAATAACACATACTTACATCTCAAAAGATTTAATCAATTGCAATTCTAGCGGTGGAGGTGGTGGCCATTGCTCTTGATCGATAGACTGCAGCCTTGATATAAATTGCAACTTGCAACTGCCATTCTAATTCCTCTATCGGCCTCGTCTACTCTTCTAACTGCTGCCGCCGCCGTTGCATTAATGAAATGGTCGATGACAAGAGACAATAATTGATAATGTTATGCATACTGTGGTGTGTTGAAGAACTACATTGTGTAGGTGATACATCTTCATCAGATATAATTATTGTTGACATAAGTACAACTGATATAAGTGGTGAACACCGCCGCCGCCTACCAGCCCTTTGTTGTTTTTGCGCTGCCAGCGTATCTAGTAATTATAATGATAAGTGACGACATGCATTATACACTAGGTGTTAAAGATGCACAGCCATCGGTAGTAGTTGTTATTGTGTTGTTGTAGTGATCGTTGCAAATAATTATGAGTTTGCTACTGTGTGCTCTCTGCAGTAGTTCTCCAGACTTAGCGAAAAAAAACGATCATCACTCGAAAGAGTAACGGCATCATCCTCTGTACGTGAGTTTCATCGTGAGTTTGGCCTCCAACCGTGAGTTTGATGGTCAGTTTGCTTCTTTTTTATGGTCAAAATAGATGCGTGAGTTTGTCACCCAGTTTTGATGGATACCGCATTGATTTAGTTGATTTATTAGGTTATGAGTACATAACCGTGAGTTTTCCGTGAGTTTGGTGTGTCACATCTCAAAACTGAGGGGCAAACTCACGGTTTCTTGTAGCTGTGGAGGTATAATATGAGCAGCTAGACAGCAGAACACTAAGTTTGTTTTTGTGTATGATATCTAGCTCATTCAATATAGGACTATCGAAAGAAGATCAAAAATTGATCCACTGACACGCTAATAGTACAAATCAGTGCTGTATGTCAATAACAATAGCTCCGTCCTTGATTATATATTGACTTTATTATGATGCACCGTCTCGATTAATACCTAAAAGGTCTTTCCCGTGGGTTCTAGTTTTTATGGGTCTATGTATCGACCTCAAAGGGGACTGGAGCAGTATTCTCGTGAGTACCAAAGAGGGTGGTGTGTAATTCCCAATGTTCGATCTTATCTGGACACTTTCACTTCCTTATCAACTCTACATAGGTAATAGGTAGACAACGAATGGGACGCTTGTAACTCAAATACTTAAAGGATACCCTTTGGGGTTGGTATCCTCTCAAATCCTATCAGAGGAGTGATTAGACCCGTATGTTCTAGATTAGTCTACACCCTTATCCATTTCATCTATGACATATCTTCTTCAGCGAGGTATCCTTGGCCTTGGCCTTGACTACTCCATCGGTCAGAGTTAAAACCCAAAACGTTCTAATGCTGCTATCGCCCCCTTTATTTCAATGTAAGATTGGCCAATAGGAACACCTGCATACGCTGCAATCTTCTTCTTCAGCTTTGTAGACGTCTCGGCACCTTGATTGAGCATTGGTAATGGTGATCGGAGGCTTGGGTGGACAGTATGTTGATCATCTCTGGAGGCACCCATTAAAAAGACTTTCATAAAAATATCGTGTCCTTGTAGCCTTGTCTTCATCTCATGCAATAAAACAGTAAGATATTTCTCATCCGTAACTGCATCCATGTCAAAGCAGTCCACAACGTTTCCATCGCATTTTGATATTGCCGCTGCCATAATATCAGTATCATAACGCATGGTATCAAAACGTCTGGTCTCTGGCACATGTTGTAGTATGCGATCCACTGTCCAACCTACGCGGCTCGAATAGATACGACGAACAACTGAATCTCGAACACATTGGAGTATAAATGCCTTATCGTTCTGCAACTCTTTATAAGCATATTGTAAGTCTGATGGTCTTCTATTAACAGACAGTGATACTACTTCCTTGTCATTGAGAAGTGGGTTAGCCTCATCAATGTGATGAAGAAATTTAAGGATGTGCCGGTTATCAGTATCTCTAAACTCTGATTTATCAATAGTGAGCCATTTCATTACAACTGAGCGATGTCTCCACACTTGAGGAGAAAGACTTTCACGCCACTCATCTCTGTACATATTGTATTCAGTCAGTCTATCCATCGCCTTTTCCACAAGATCTATATTCTTAATCTGAAACTCTTCACTTGATTTGGCTATTGCTCGTGGGTGTTCCACTCTCTCTACGAAGTCCCTGTCTTCAAACAGCTCATCGTTCACGACCTCAATATTGTCTTGTTCCAATTCAACAGCATCAATCATAAAATCTTTATCACCACAAAATGGACTGTCTCTGATGAAGCTGTTAACCTCGTATCCTTTATCAAGATTATAATGATTTATATGTAACATTTCAATCAATACCTTTTTGGACTTGACAAGAGAAGGAAAGTTTTTAAACATGAGGTCAATTTCACCACTTCCCAACTCAAGTAATATAAGAACCACCTCTTTATCCAACTGTAAATGTTTTGGTAGTTTCGAATATAACTCAAAACCCTCCCAATATGCACATCTATCGTCCCACAATTCACATGCCTCTTTAACCGAGGCGTGAAAAGAAAGTATTGCCTCCTTGGAATTAAACCATTTACATTCGACAGCCTTGGACAAAACACCTGGATTAATCCTGTGCATTTCTGGTATATCAGCAAAGCTTGTAATAGCTTTTGATGAAAGTTTGTTGATAATATCTTCTTCCAGTTCATCATATGATAATTTGTCATTCTCCTCATCGACTTTCTTCATAACTTCAGGACCTATCATCGCTCTAATAGCATTGATCGGTCGTAATAGCTTTGACTTTGAACGATACAACGTCTCAGTTTCCGGTGGCTCTAATCTTTCCATCAATTCCAATACTGCATCTTCATTAGCAAAGAACTCGTCAGGATAATGCGTTGCAGCTTCGGCAGCTCCATTTGATGGTAATACTCTGAGAAACTCAGACATGTCTTGAACAGAGAAGTTTCCACTCGTTTGCTTTGTATACTCCTTGCAAAATATACCATGTCCATACCCCATCCAACCAAAATAACTCAGGAACTCGTTCCCTGTTTTATTATTATCCTTATCTTGAAGTCTATCTGATAGTTTGGAGAAACATTTGAGTATGAATTCTTTGTTTGTTTGTAATCTATGTGAAGCGTAATCAATTGCTTCCATATCGTAATAATATCTCATATTCTTGCTAAAGCACGCAGCGTAAACAAGATCTTCATTGTCTTTCAGCCTATCTGATGCTTTGTTGAGGGTGGCAGGACAAAGTGAACATATTGCCTTCATTGCATCAAAGTTTCGGGCACATCAAAAGGATTTCGTCCATGACCATCAATAAAGTCATCTTGCTTTGTAAAAGCAATGAAAGTAGAGGATCTCTTCAAAGCTAGAGGCCCAGCCGGTAGCATTATCAAGAAGAAGGCTTTTGCATTCTTTGGCAAGAAGGAGTATGGCTATACTTTTACCTCACAGAAGGAGAAGGATCAGTTGAGTAACTGGTTGAGGGACCATGCAAAGCCATACATCAAAGCAGCACTCAAGGCAAAGGTAGGCAAGGGTACGGATATTTGAATGACATTGGGATTTGAATGACATTGGGATTGAATGCCAATTCAGCAACACCCCATAATAGTTCTGTTCACATGTACAGCATCCAATTAGATAGAACTAATAAGAGAATTTAGTGCAGCCAAGGGAAACCCTCTGAAATTGTATATTACGAATTATACTACCTAAAGCTTGTGGATCATTGATAAATTTTGTTGGTAAATCATCTATCGCTTCATCAAAATATGATCTACTACTCCAAGGATTAGGGCTGAATATATCGTGAACATTGTTGTATTGCAATAGCTTGTACACAATATCTGGTGTTTCCTTTTCAACATCGGTTAATGTGTTTTTCCATAAATTTTGTGCTTGAGATTTAGTCATGAGTGGTATGCTGTTTAATATCCACTGCCTCCGCCGTATTTCATCACTACCGCATAGATCATTTGTTGTACTAATATTGCTTGCGTCCGCCGACATAATTGTTTAGTTTGTATATGGTAGGGAGAAGAAGGAGTAAATATATGTATGATACAAGTAAAATTTATTTTGATTTGTTGATATTGGGTTATGACCTTAGCTTTTTCAATATTTCGTTCTACCATCAATCGAGAGAATGTTGAAAACGTCACTAATAGTACAACTCAGTGCTGTATTCAAATATCAATAGCTCCCCCTAGATCCCCTAAATATTGTTTGGTTTGTTTTGATGCACCATCTGAATACAGACTCTAAGTGTAAGACTCTAACTATGAAAGGATACCCTTTGGGGTATCTTGGGTATCCTCTTAAATCATAGAGAGAACCTTTTCTGTATTTCTCTCCTCTATTTGTTATTGACAGTGTCTGATCTCCTCGAGGTGTATGTTAACTAAGTGATTAGAACTGTATGTTCTAGTGGTCGTTTATCTTTTAGTCTACATCCTCCCTCATTCTAATGTATCCTCTCTCACTCTTTCCTATCCTTGACTACCTTCGTTCATTAAGTTAGAACCCAAACCGCTGCAAGGCAGCTATCGCCCCCTTCATTTCAATATAAGACTGGCCAATTGGTACACCCGCATATTCAGCGATCTTCTTTTTAAGTTTGATAGACGTCTCGGCACCCTGATTAAGCATTGGTAATGGTGATCTGAGACTTGGGTGGAAAGTATGTTGATCATCTCTGGATGCGCCCATTAAAAAGACTTTAATAAACACATCATGTAGTTCCAGTTTCGTCTTTGTCTGATGCAGTAAAGTTGTAAGGAATTCCGCATCCGCATCAGATTTCAGAATATTCCAACAATCGATAACATTTCCGTCGCTTTTTGATATTGCCGCTGCCATAATATCATAGTCATACCGTATCATCTCTGGTACATATTCTAGTATACGATCCGGCTCCTTCACACCTGAATTTCGGACACATTGAAGTATGAACATCTTATCATTCTTCAACTCTTTATGAGCATATTGCAATTCAAGTGGTCGTCTTCTAACAGACAGTGATACTACCTCCTTGTCACTGAAAAGTGGGGTTATCTCCTCATCCTCATCCTCAATCAGGTGGTAGAGAAACTCTAGGATGTGTCGATCATCGTAGTGCAGTCCTCCCTCTTCTCTAGTAAGCCACTTCATTACAACCGAACGGTTGCTCCATATTTTGAAGGAAATATCCTCGCACCACCAATGACTTTCGATATTATATTCCCTCAGCCTACTAATTGCCAATGCAACAAGATCCAAGTTACTCAACTGAAACTCTTCACTTGATTTGGTAATAGCATCTGGATGTTTCACTTTCTCCATGAAGTCTCGATCCTCGAACAATGTTTTGTCTACCACCTCAAGATTCCTATCATTCATGTTACAAGCAAGAATCATCATTTCCTTGTCTCCACAAAAGGGACTATCTTCAATGAATCGGTCAATCTCGTCGTTGCCTCTATCTGCAATGTCATTTACATGTAACATTGCAATCAAAGCCCGCTTAGACTTGCACAAGGAAGGAACTGTGTTGGTCATCTCGTTTATTTCATCACAGCCCGACTCAAGAAGTGCAATAGTAACCTCTTCATCCTTCTTCAAATTCTCGGGTAGTATCGAATACAATTTACAGTTCTCCCAATGCTTTGATCTTTCATACCATAACACCTTAGTATCTTTCACTGCAGCAGTAAAAGATAGAATTGATTCTAAACCAGCATCAAACCAGCAACACTCGACAGACTTAGACAAGACACGTTGGTTCAGTCTCAACATTTCTGGTATGTCATTAAAACTTGTGATATTGTTGTTCGAAATTTGATCGATAATATAGTCTTCTTTCATCTTGCCATCATCTATTCTGACTTTTTCATCATCATCAACATCCTGCAATGTTGAAGGATCAATCATTGCTCGAATACTTTCAAACAATTGTAAATGTTTTGACTTTGAACGATACAACTTCTCCACTGCAGGGCGATCTAATCGCTTCATCAAATCAAATACAGCTTCTTCATTATCAAAGAATGCATCAGGGTAATACTCGGCCGCATCAGCTGCTGCTCTAGGGGGTAGTATTCTCAAAAGCTTCGATATATCTTGAATAGAAAAAGATCCCATCACTCCTGACAAGAAATCCTTTCGAAATCCATTCTTACCCTGTCTTATCCAATCGAAGTGATGAGTATAATCCTTCTTTTGACAACATCTCACTGATATTTCCAAAAAACATTTACCAATAAACTGTTGACTGTTTCGTAGTCTATCAGAAGCATGAACCAGTGCTTCCATTTCATCCCAGCCGTCCTTATTAAGAAAGCAAGCTGCAAATACTAGATCTTCATTATCTTTCAGTCTATCAGACGCTCTATATAGATTGGCACAATTTACTGAGCATATTGCCTTTATTGCATCAAAGTCATCTCTAAATTGTGCTGGCACATCATAACTTGACATTCCATGCACACTAATAAAGTTATCTTGTTTAGTAAATGCAATGAAAGCTCGTATATTATTTCTAAACTTGGTTGGTAAATCATCTAACGCTGTATCATGTGACGGGCGTACATCTTGTCTATTTCTCCAAGGATGTGTACCAAATATATTATGTACATCATTATATTGCAATAACTTGTATACGATGATTGATGATTCCTTTTCTACATCAGTTAAAATGTTTGACCACAAATCACGTGCTTGAGATTTTGACATGTGTGGTATACTATTTAGTATCCATCGTCGCCTTCTTATTTCACCATCATCAAATAGACTACCAGTTGCATTTTTATTATTAACATTGCTTGCCGTCGCAGACATGTTTGTTAGTTTGTACTAAGGAGAAGAAGGACACTACTATCTATTAAATAGGCAATATGTTTTCTATAATAATTTTGTCTTTGTATATGTTGATTTGTATGATCTCTAGCTCATTGCCCATGATATCATTTCAGATTTCTAACTACCACCAATCGGAAGAGCGCTAAAAAACTGAGTAAGTAACGAAGTATTGGTACAACTCTGTGCTATACTCATTTCAATACCAATCGACCATAAAGTTAGAAGGCATAATTGTCTAAGGCTATGTTTTATGTTAGTGAAATAAAGGATACCGTAAAAGAGGGTATCCTATTCAAATGATAGATGAGTGGAATAGTCCTTGGGGGCTTGGGGGCCTGCTTTGCATCTACTCGTACAGTGCATCGAGGTATATGTCATCCATGGAAGTGATAAGCTGCGTATATTCTAGAGGTTGAGCTCGTTTATCTTTTAGTCTACATCCTTCCCCATTCTATTCTCTCATCTATCACATCTTATCTATCTTTTTCAACTCTAATCACTCGACATAATTACTTCAGCTGTTCCATAAGTGTTGGAGTAAGGTATTCAGCAACCCTCAAGGTTTCAACAGCAATACCAATTGTAGCCAAACCCTCAGCCTCCTCACCAGTGGCAGTAAACTTAGCAGCACGTTCCTTAACAGTAACATAATCCGGATCTTGAGTAAAGAAGTATGGCATAGCCGTGGGATATTGTGCCTGTAACTTCTGAACAGTTGCCTTATCTTCATCATCGGGCATGTAATAACGGAATACCTCCTTACCAGAAGCATCGGTTACGGTGGCATATGAATCAGTACCTCCACATCGATCAGCGGCAACACTAACTTCCTTACCCGTCTTTGTCTTGATTGTGAACTTAATCTTATCAAAATCAGTAAAGTCCTTACCAGATGGCCCGGGAAGTGTCTGCATACTAGAGAATTCCTTATCGGCAGTAACACTTTCAATATTCTCAACGTTCACGTCATAGAAACTTGCCAATAATGCTAATTCATGAATAGCCATATTCTTTAACATACCCTCGGCATTACGTTCGAAGCATTCCCCTAGTGATTCGGGTGTATTCTCGTAGGCATTGTTAGATACGAATGTTACATGTGACCCGGGAACTGTTTCAGCGAATTCACGTGTCTTACGTACATACTTGCAAACATTCTATTCGAGTTGATGATTATGCCCCAATGAATATTGAAAATGAAAGAAGTTCAAAGTTAGAGATATGTTTTTATAGAAATAGTATGCCCCATAAGACCAAAGCAATATAAATCCAACATAAACTAACTAACAATCAATCAATCAAACATTAACATCTATCTCACCTTATTATATCCCATTAAAACACCAACACCAGCCTTCTCAGCCTCATCCTTCATCCCCTGCAATTCCTTAACAGTAGGCGCGCCTGGCTTTTCCAAAATAATAGTCTTACACTTGGCATCAATACATTCCGTAAATAACTTTGGATTATCAGCTGTACGGCCTGATATTAATGCACATCGTGGTTGTTTCGGATCTGGTAAGTCACCGATTGATGTACCGAAGACTGTTCCGTATTTGGATGTGGAGGTTTCTGCCCAATCATTGAATTCGGGTCCTCCTGGTCCGGAGGCGCCGCCGCCTAGGAACCATGGTTCAATGATATAATCGAGTGATGCTGATGGGCAGCTAAATTATCATTTAGATGGAGATATATTTGTTAGTTTTGAGAAGATATGAATGTTAGTTGGAGTAAGATTTGTCAATACACACAAATCGATATCCATATCATAATATGTTCAGATTTAGCTCCACCCGACATATCAAATGAAGTGATCATTGCAATAGGATATTCTTTTAACAGTAAGATATCAACTTATCAACTTCAAACCGCTCTGCCATAATATAAATACATATGTTCCGATATGATGTGCACGAGATATGTCACAAAACTTTACTATTCTTCCAACACAACAACATACAACAACATCGTCTTTTATACAAACAACATGTAAACCAAACAATAGAACGTACCGACCCTCCAACATTTGTATAGCATGATACCATCCCATACCCCTGTTCGGAGCTCCGCATCCAACTAATACAACTTCAGCTTGTCCTGACTGTGCTGCAAAGTATCGTGCTGACAATCCTCCAACATTGGATGTAGAAAGAGAGGAGAGGGAGGGTAGTTTGGAAAGGTTTGTGAATGCTGTACGTGTGAACATGATTGCTATGTATTAGATGGATAGAGATAGGTGGTGATAGTATGCCGTCGGTATGAAAGATGAGCGGAGGAGAAAACATTATGCCAATGATAATGTCAAACATCTGGATTTGAGTGCAAAAATATCTTTACTATATCTGCACACTTCAATCTCTGCCGGAGGGTATCCTTCGCAACTATACTGATTCCGCCAAATCTTTACGTAGAAGTGAGTACATAGATATACAGTGCAGATAACTTACATTTGAGTACGGAATAGAGTGCTAATCAGTATCTTACCGTTGGTCGCCAACTTCTTGCAGTGTGGAATATTTTTACTTGCAAAATCTTTGTCTTTTTCTTCTTCAATGAGTTGATGTTCAATCATCGTTCTATTGCAACTATCATCTCTATTGCAAATCATATTATACTATAATACATATATAAATCATGACAATATCAATAACAAACCTAACCACTACTATAGTGCTCATAGCACTAACCATCAAAACAACAGCATTCACACCACCCTCCACAAATCATGTTGCCTCCCATTACTCTCCATCTACCACTTCCTCAACACAACTAAATATAATAGGACCACTAATCCGTAAAATGCGAGGAGATGCCGATGCTAAAAACATGCCAATGTCCTCACTCGACGAAGCCCGACTCGAAGCACCAGGCTTACGAGTAGGTAAAGATGCATGGAAATGGCCACCAGTTTGGCCATATGATAGTAACTTTTTCAAACGTGATAGTGAATTGGTAGCAGAAAAGGAAGCTAAGAAGGATATGAATCCGATGTCAGCATTAATGGGAGGCGGGGCTGCTGAAGCATTAAAGGGGGGTATGGGAGATGGTAGTGCTGATGGTGCCGAGGCGAATGGCATCTCTTCCTCATCAAAGAGTGTAGAAGAAGAGAGTAGTGGAGATGGAGGGATTATATTTGATAGTTTAAAATATTGGAATGATAATGAAAATGTAAAGACTGAGTTGGATGAACGTGTTGTTGAGAAGATTACCAAGTGAGTTTGTTGTTTTGTTTGTTGTTTTGTGTGTGTAGCGAGTGGAGTATAAAATTTGTGTGCATATCTTGTGTTCAATTCTAACCCCTCATATACACCGCCCACAATCACACACAACTTCTTAATCGCATCATACACAATTATACACAAAATACATTACAGTCATTACTCATTCTACCTAGAAGATGGAATGTCAATCCTTGAACTAGGCGCTGCCGAAAATTCATACCTACCACCAAACTTAAAACCAAATAAACATATAGGAGTAGGTGCCATCCAATCTCAAATGGAATCAAATCCAAGTATAACCAAAAGTTATGTTATTGATTTAAATACTGTTATTGAAGATGAGGGTATTGATTCAAAAGTTTTTAATGAGGAAGTGATTGGGAGTGATGGGGGACAATTTGATGCTATATTGATGGCGAATACTATTGACTTTTTGAATAGTCCGAGGGAGGTGTTCAAGTAAGTCTTTGTGTATATGATATGTGATTTATGTGCTCCATGCCCATTTGCTCAATCATCTTGCATCTCTATACATCTCATCAACACACAATCACTAGATCATGCTGGCGAGCACTCAAGCCAGGAGGTATAATGATCGTACCCTTTCTATCCAAGGGTGCATACGTAGAAAAGTTCAATGAGGCATTCACGAAACAATGGCGTGACATGACAGACGATCAACACATGTGGGTAGCCGGATCCTTCTTCCAATTTAGTGCCGGTGAAGGATGGGAGGGACTCAAAGGATTTGATATCAGCCCAGCAGGTGCCAAGAAGATTGAAACTGAAGAGAATATATTAGATAAGTTGAAACAGAAAGATGATAGTGTACCCCCCGGTGCATATGTCGTCCAGGCTAAGAAGAAACAAATGGAAGATGAATTAAATGATAGTGATGATGTTGAAGAATATATCAAATCACGTCTATGGATGATGCCTACACTTGAAGATCGTGATAAGAAGTTGATTGTCCCGAGATTGGCACGTGCATATGATACACTTGATGATAGCAGTCGGACACGTATCGTTAGTCATTTGGATTCATTACCAAAGATATATGCAAGTTTAATAAAGATGGATCAATTTGCATTTACATTCAGTATGCAAGCCCAACTGGCTGCCAACTTGGTTGGTGATCCAGACTTTGACGGCAATGAATTACAGATTAATAATATGAAAATGGGGTTGGGATTACGTAAACCATCACAAAACTTTTGGAAGCCGGTTGGAACATTAACTGCTGCCATGACACCCGAGGATAAGGTGAACTTGTTAGCATATATCGTACCCCGATTTGGTACCGGCGATGCCGCACAAGATGAGGCATTGGAGGCATTCGTTACAGGATTGGAACCAACATTTAAGGTCATTCGATCCAAATGTCCCAACATGAAGGAGGGTGATGTACAACTATTGGGAAGTGAACTACTAGCCTCGGAGGTATTAAAGCCCGGCCGAAGTACGAGGGAAGAGTTCGCAACTTGGCTGGGAGCTTTGACGGATGTTGATATGGAATTTATATTAACAAAGCGTAAGAGTTTCAAGACAGAGGCTGAGGAGGAGAGGAAGTCATATCAGGAGGCACGTGATGCAGAAACGAAGCGTGTAGAGGAGCGTAGAGAGAAGATTCAAGAACAAGTCGCGGCAGCAAGAGAGAGTCGTACGGTAATGTTTAACGCCGCGACTGGCAAGTTTGAGGAGATGGAACAGAAGGGTTCTGGCTTTAAATTGCCATTTTAACATGGAGAAGAGAAGATCAGGTATACATATAGTGTAGAGCACTCACTGTGGGGATTATAAGATTGAGTAATTAAGTACTAAACAAACTCTAGACCTATTGTTGAACAGGTAGTTACTCATGATTAACGTAGTGGTACCACTTGACTGGCCAAACGTTGCCTGAAAGTTGGGACCAGCAAGCTATCGTGGTAACGCAATTGGCCTCAACTTGAAGTTAAATTGTTTCTAGGGTAGTGACAGAGACAATGACTTTGGGGGCAACCAGGGGGGCAATACGATTAATTGGATCCGTATTGTGGCTATTTATTGCCACTCTGAGGGTTCTAAGATACCCTTTCAGGGGGGCTTTTTTACAATTAGTGAATCAACAATCAACACCTCCAAGCCCTACCTCAATCTATCAACTCGATACTCATATAAATAGAGCAATTGCTATATTGTAACTGGATCTATATATTACAATAATAATCTAATATATATCAACAAAAAGTCTAAATAAACAAATAGAGAAAGATCGTATTGCAAAAAGGCTGTGCATCAAAAAATTGATTTGCAAATGAAGATTTGCAGCCTATCATATCTTATTGCCATTGGTGGTTATAAGTATCATGGTATAGCAGCAGCAGCATCGTCATCATCTGTAACAGCAGAAGGTGATGTTGTATCGTCGGTGACATCTCGTCAGGTGAGTATAGTTGTGATGTTTTTCCTTTCGAAAGAGACATTGTTGATAATGTGTTTTTGGGCTGAACGAACTGAGTAGTTTGTCCGATGGGGATGTCAAGAGTCTAGAGAGACAGCTGAATATACGTGGAACCCAGAAAATTATATAGAACTTATGTGAAGAATAATATGGATGGCAATCGGCGGCCTCGGTGTGGAGAGGATGAATGACCGACGGACATAGAGGAGAGTGATTCACTAGTCCTCTCATCATTGCAATTACAACCTTATATGCTGCCTACTACAGCTACACAATATATGCCAAACGACGTATTGTTTGCATATATATGATCGGTATTGCAATGAATAACAAGGGGAGGGAATATAGGAGGGCGTAGGAGTCTATAACACATCTTTCAAATTTTGCTCATATCTTGTGTCTCTTTTTTCAAACCTACATGTTCATACAAATAAACAGGCACCAAAGCAACGTAAACTAGCATCCCTAAACAAGGTAGGGAACAATGGAGCACCGGCTGAACTATTCCCCCTTGGATTATGTGAAGGAGATTGTGATAATGATGCAGAGTGTGGACCGGGACTAGGATGTTTCCAACGTGGACCTGATGTAGTAGTTCGTGGATGTGACGGCAACGATTCAAGTGGTACAGATTATTGTTATGACCCAACAGGATATTTACATAATTGGGGTAATAATGGTGTACCAGCTGAGTTGTTTCCCCTCATTGAGTGTCAGGGAGACTGTGATAATGATGGAGAGTGTGCCGAGGGGTTGTACTGTTTTCAACGATCTGGATATACTCCTGTGCCTGGATGCGAGGGAGAAGGAAAATCCGGAAGTGACTACTGTTTTGCCCGGCCAGCGAACTATGTATGGCGAACTGGTAACGGTGGTAAAAACAATATGGGTGTTGTGGATGGAACGTTCCCATTAGGACCTTGTGAATCTGATTGTGATCGAGATAGTGACTGTGCAGAAGGATTGAAATGTTTTATGAGGGATGCCTTGGAGCCTGTGCCAAATTGTGTTGGAGTCGGTTATAGGTCCGGAGATGATGTCTGTTATTCACCCGCTGTGAGTAGTCATTAATTCTTTTGTTGTTGTCTTTTGTGCATATCATGTGTTCAAGTATTGCTCACTATCTCTCCTCTTTGCTTGCTCAATCCTTTCCTCATCTAAATAGGAGACTCCGGATGGATACAAGGAACCATACCAAGGCATATGCGAACATAGCAATGAAATGTACAACAGTATCATCATGGATGGTCTGTATACTGACCCGATGACTGCTCCCTCCGAGTGTGCAACATATTGCAATGCTTTAGGTCAAGGCGTGGATGGGTATACTGGATTCACAACCAAGATTGCCGATGGACAATGCCAGTGTCACTTTGACGATGGATCGATGCCCTTTCCTATCCCTGAAGGTGCTACTGAAATTAGTTCTTACCTAACTGTTGGTGAAGTGACAGATGGAACAAGGATGTCTGGATATGAATGCTTTGCATACTTGAGCTATTCAGCCGCTCCAACTCCTCCTCCGACACCGGCTCCGTCAACGAGTCCTACTCCGTCACCTACAAGATCACCGGCAGTTCCATCATTGGTATTACCACGTCCAATCCAGAATGTAGGTAACAATGGAGTACCAGAACATGAATTCCCTCTTGAAAGTTGCTTCGGTGACTGTGATAAAGACTCTGATTGTAAGCCTGGTCTGTACTGCTTTACCAGAGATCCCGATGAGTTTCCCGAGATCCCAGGCTGTACTGGCAGTACCGAGGAGGCTAATGGTTATGATGTTTGCTTTGAAAGACCAGATAACTATGTGTTTAAAACAGGCAATAATGGTAATGACAACAGAGGAAACCCTTATCTTTTAGGTGCATGTGAAGGAGATTGTGATAATGATAGTGAGTGTGAAGAGGGATTGGTATGTTTTCAGAGGACTGGATTTGAGCCCGTGCCATATTGTGAAGGAGTTGGTAGGAAAGCTGGAGATGATATCTGTATTAATCCCACTCCCGAGGTAAGAGATGATTCAATCAACTGTACAAAAAGCATGAATTTATTTGACATTGATAATAGCTCACATCCCAGTTTTGTATCTTGTAAATAGCCCACAACCTCTCCAACCAAGTCCGCCACCCCGACAAAGTCTCCTAGTCAGTCGCCTACAAGAGCTCCGGCTGTTCCATCATTGGTACTACCACGTCCAATCCAAAAGGTCGGTGATAATGGGGTACCCGAACTTGAATTCCCTCTTGAAAGTTGCTTCGGTGACTGTGATAAAGACTCAGACTGTAAGCCTGGTCTGTACTGCTTTACCAGAGATCCTAATGAGCCTGACGTGCCTGGCTGTACTGGCAGTGCCGAGGAAGCTGGTGGTTATGATGTTTGCTTTGAACGGCCAGCTAACTATGTGTTTAAAGCTGGTAACGAAGGTATTGATAACAGGGGAAACCCATATCTCTTAGGTGCATGTGAAGGAGATTGTGATAATAATAGTGAATGTGCTGAAGGATTGGTATGTTTTCAGAGGACTGGATTTGAGCCCGTGCCATATTGTGAAGGAGTTGGTAGAGAGGCTGGGGTTGATATCTGTATTTATCCCACTCCCGAGGTAAGAACCCCCTACTTGAGAAGTTATTTGACATTGATAATAGCTCATGTTATTCCCCGTCTATCTTGTTTAGCCCACAACGTCTCCATCCAAATCTCCCTCTTTATCACCTTCGGTATCACCAACGACTTCAGCACCAACTGACGCTCCCACACTGAACGAAGTTGCAAACATTTTGGATGAGGAGTCATACGTCTCAGTCTTTGGATGTAACAATATTGATGTTAATATTCCCTCTCGGATCTACGATGGATCTACTGATAAGTTTGTCTGTGATCGTACCGGACTTCAAGGAACAGCGAGTGGAATGGTTATCATTCCTTCTCATAACAAGGTATCCATTGCCAAAGCTCTTCGAGTATACAGTCATAACGACTGCTCTGGCTGTGATCCTGTCCAGTACACACTAGAAGGCCGATCTAGTGCAAATGGTTCATGGGCATCCATCAGCTCGGGTAGTTTGCCATGGACTGATCCAGTACCAGGCCGTAACTTCCAAGGTGAAGACTTGACATCATCATATGACTCTGGTGACGGTAAAAAAGTCTTTACTGAGGTCTCTCTTGGTAATAATCTTGAGTACTTGCACTACAAGTTAACTTTCGAGGCAACCCGCGACTCTAACTCCAACTCACTTCAATTTGCCGAGATTGAACTTCCCGGTGTACAGTATGAAGAGTTAGACTTTGAGTCTTCATCCACCGAGTCATTTGTTCAAGCCTTATCATGCCCTTCTGTTGGATCCTCGAAGGTGATTGGTGCTGGTACTAAGATCGTGAAGAACTCTGATGCCTTGATCTTCTGTGGTATCTTCATCCACAACTCGGATGTTCTTACTCCGTATTCAAGATCATATGATACCTTTGATTGGGAGGCTGCTCCAGGTCCACTTGCCGCCTCTCCTGATAGCATCTCTTGCACTGGGTCTAGCTGTTTGATGACTCTACCTGTACTAGCAGATAGCTCATCAAGTTATGTTATCCTTTCCAAGGATGACATATCTTCATCGGATGGCACTCGAAGATTCCTTTCTACTTCAGGTGTTCGTAAGAGTATAGCAAAGTTCCTCGAGATGGTTACATTTGGTACCAAAATGTCTGAGATTGACGAACTAGATAATGGTAATTGGGATGAGGCTGCTCGTGCAGCTTATGTACAAGATCAAATCAACATGCCCAAGTCAAGTCATCGAGAGTACTTCCGGAAAAGGGCTAATCGTAAATGGATTACAACCGCTCAAGAGGCTCGGTCAGATCATCCCTGCTCACCCAACTCAAAGTGGAGACGCTATTCCTTCCTCCCAGAAGATCGTTACGATCCTCATTTGGGTGATGACCTACCCAATATTGTCACTTTTGAAACAGTCTCCACTGAACAAGATACAAGTCAAATCTTTGAAACAGATGCCGAAGGAGATGTCGTGGCACACAGTGGTGTTTTTGAGAATCATCAGTCTGGTGTATCTGGACTTGGGCACTTCGATTTTGGCTCAAACTACGGTTTCCTTGAACTTAATGTTGAACTTGCAGAGGCGTCTTCCAAACAGTTATCATTCAGATACGCAAACGGAAGCTCTAAATATGGTGCCAATCGTCCATGCCAGTTGTTTGTTAATCAACAGCTAATCGAGGCCAGTTATGATTTCAAGTACACTGATTCGGACAACTACTGGATGTATTCCAAGTTGATTAATGTTGATCTAGTCGCTGGTTCAAATAATATCACACTCGTGTCGATTGAAGCTTCGGGCCCTGATATTGACCACCTTCGTTTGGGAAAGCCTGCAGCTGTGTTGATTAAGCAAAATGGTCATTACAGGGCTGTAGCCAAGAATGGAATTCATGCTCTTAGACAATTTGATTATGAATTCGCTGAAGACACCGACTATAATTGGTCCACCTACCCTTATCCTCCTCTTGGGGACCTCTACCGTTATCCGTTTGGTAGGGCTAGTGTCAAAGAGGCTCCATCTGGAGATGCCGTACATCCTGATGTTGGGAATCTTGAGGTCGACTGGACTGGCTATGAGCAATATATTGGTGATTACTTTGAGTTTAGTGAAAGTGATGTCTTCATCGACACGTCATCTGATTTAATTGCCCCATATGTTAATGTTCGTGGAAATGAACTCTTACTAACGAGTGGCTTTACTGGTCCAATTTGTGAAAATGTGCCTCAGTTTGCTGAGAAAACTGATGCTCCTATCTTTGGTAAGTTATCAGATGGTTCGTGGGTCCAGTGGACTCCAACTATTATCCAAGAACTAAATGGACCTTCCATCAACGATGAGGATATGACAGCTAATGTACTTAGTGACGGTGGTGCCGAATGGATGAATAAAACCGGTGGCGTGACGAAGTGTTCCAACGTCCCCCGATCATTTGTGAATGAAGATACATGCTTTATGAGCAGTGAGGCATGCCTGTCTAATGGAGGAGGTATAGTGCATGATGCCATAGTCTGTGGTTCGTTGGGAGAGGTGGCCAATGATCCAACTTTAACAGAGACATATGCCATTGAGAGTGAACTCGATGAGTGGTATAATGATGTTGTTCAAGAGAATCAAAAGACTAATATTTGGACTGAGATTGCTTTGAATGAGAACGATCAGCTTCGCCAACGTATGGCATGGGCTCTCTCGCAGATTGTTACTACAGTCCCTGATGTAAGTTGAATGAGTCTAGTGTATTTATCCTCCAGGGTATCCTTACTTGTGCATAAGATGTGTGCAAACTGCTTCATAATCTCATCCATTTACTTCCTCTTTCTTACTCAAATTATACACAGAACATTAATGCTGACGAACTCACTGAGGTGCATACCAACTTCTACGATATAATGGTTCGCAACGCGTTTGGGAATTACAGAGATATCCTTCGTGAGGCAAGCTATAACGCTCTTATGGCTGAGCATCTCACATATGAGGGCTCCAAGAGTACTTCTTTTGTTTACGAGGATGATGATAAAAGAAATTCCAACGCTGATGAGAATTATGCTCGGTAAGTCCACTCCCCTTGAACCGCCCAAGTCTTCTCTTATCCTACATCATCCCTCATCCCCTTGATCCTGTCTCTCTTGTCACAGTGAGATTATGCAGCTATTTAGTATAGGTTTGATCAAGTTGAATGATGATGGCACACCTGTTCTAAATGCCGAAGGCAACGCTGTTGAAACTTATTCCAACGAAGACATTGTATCATTTGCAAGAGGTTGGACGGGATTCTCCAGAACACCAGCACGTGGAAACATTGAAATCAGGTGGACTAGTTCTACTAGCAACCGACTAGATCCAATGAAGATTGTTCCTAAATGGCGAGATCCTTTCCCCAAGACCGACTTACAGGGTGGCTACATTGGTGACAAAGAGTTGCTATGCACAGATCTACCACCTAAAGCGTATCTCAAGAAGGGAGCCACTTACCGTCTCCTTGGTTCATCATCTATTCCTGAACTCATGGAGGATGAAGATGAATTAGCAGATGATGCGGCCTACAACATTTCACGGGTAGAGCTGGTCTCTCCTTCCGCTTTATATGATCGTTTATACAATGGAGGTAACTACGAGCTCACTGTAGTGTTGGAAAATGACCTTGCATGTACTCCTGACACTGTAGAGTGTCTAGTTGATACTCTTCGTGTCATCAAGGTTGGATCTGTATACTACGAATATGTTCAGA
>Ga0214481_100419_pt1 | contig 22171 bp, 16 predicted proteins | sample M1_20Mar14CPVII9_4_FD_165057 | JGI IMG/M metagenome (GOLD analysis project Ga0214481, IMG submission 165057) | Marine eukaryotic communities from Monterey Bay, California, United States - M1_20Mar14CPVII9sort6BwellG10 | ecosystem: Environmental > Aquatic > Marine > Unclassified | place: USA...
TTTGATACTGATAGATACTAGAACTTGATTAGTATAGTAGTAGTACTCAACCATATATCTTATACAATAGAATTGACATGGATAGACAAACTCGTGAGATTGTAGATCTCTTTTGCGCAACGAGTGATGGTACTCCACAGGATTTGCAACGATGCATCGCTCGTGGCTGCCCTTGGGACAAACCCTTGCCAGCAAGATCAACTCAGATGATGTTCGGGACAACGACACCGACTATACCCATCAATATTGCAGCTCAATATAAGAGGCATGAAAATCTAGCAATCTTGGCTACTAAAGCATTAGAAGCAGGCCGACCAGAACTACTCGAATCTCCAAATTTAGAAGGGCATTCACCCGCCTACTTGGCTGTACAAAACGGAAGTCCTCAATGCCTTGGAGTAATGGCAAAGGCTGGAGCCAACCTGCATCGTGCTTGTCCCCATATTTATCAATACCCAGGTCCGGGAAATCATTTAGTTGATGCAACCGAAGATATGCCAATTCATCACAATTGCAACCAAACAACATTATCATTTGCAACTCGAACTTGTCTAAACTGTTACAAGGGCTCATCGGACGGAGTAACTCTAAAAGTGTGTAGCCAGTGTAACATGGCATACTTTTGTAGTGCGGAATGTCAAAAGGTTAAATGGAAGGATCATAAGAAGGTATGCAAAAAGATAAAACAGGGAGCTGACTTGATCACCTTTCATGATTCAATGCCAAAACAGTCACTAGTGGACGAAAGCGGCTTCCTTCCATGGCATGATACCATTGATAATGACTTGGAACTAGAAGAGGGAGAACGAAAAGAAGAATATTATGATGCAAGTAAAGTTTGGGAGTACTACGATTTATCAACAACATCATGGAAGCCATACCCAAAGTGTATCAATCAATCTATTGAAGGTATGAGAAGCTGGGGACCGAGATATATGTACAAACCAGGTGATAAAAGCGCTGAAGGGTTAGAAGAGCGTGAGCGCACCGCGAATCCTCCACAGGATGTGGCTACAAATCATGTTTACTATAGCCACATGATAGACCATCATATATACAACGGATGTGGTCGTCGAATTAGGCGTAGGGTTATTGCTTAATGGTTCATGTATTAATGGTGGTACTAGAAATTTGTATATATCAAGCCTTGTTTGCCATGTAGAAAAGTTGTACTTAGAGATTGAAGCCTGTAGTATACGAGATCTTGTTATGTGTACTCTATCCAACAATTAAATGTCTTGCACACTCTTCCCAGTTTTCCTTCCATCTAGTCATACCACGAATGTTTCGTCTGTACACTTCCAGCTTTTGTAATGCATCATCACTTGGATATCTCAATAACAAGTCATACAGTTGAGTAGCCAGCTCATCTCCGTTCTGAAATACCTTGCCATTTACACCATCCTTTACTAGTTCTCCTAAGCAATCAAATCCGATTGCACATACTGGTACTTGACATCCAAACATATCTAGTACCTTCATTGGTAAATCTAAACCAGATGTAGATGTATGAAGAGATATACCTAATGTAGCACATCCAAGTAATTTGGGATAATCTTCAGCCTCAAGCCAGAGAGTTTGTATGTTGATTGAAGGATGTGTTTCATTGAACTCTTTTAGGAGTGGAAGATAGATTGCTTTCTGAGGTCCTTTCCCTGTAACAATCACCAGAACCTTTGGAAATTTCTGTTTATCAGAGTTTGCTGTAATTATATTGTGCAGTTCCTTTAATGCCTCTAGCAGTATTGAAAAATCTTCATCTGGTGTCCACGATGTTGAACTCACAAGTAACGCTGGTCTATCATTTCTCAAACATATCCTTGTCGTTCCATCAATTCTACGAATAGACTGAGTAAACAATGTCCCGTTACTAAAACCTTCTCTTTTATGTAATGTTGTATCTTTGAATAAATCATCTCCAATATCTAATCTGCTGAATAGCTCATGTTGTTCTTCCACACTTGTTGGTTTAAACATGAGTGGTGGTTTATCATATAATACTCTTACATTCTCTCCATGTACATTAAAGTTCTCTCCTAACCAAACTTCCATTGACTCAGTAACTGTCAAGTGTGCATCTGCAAGTGGAGCCATTATCCTTTCGTACCATTTAGCAAGTGTGCGTATTATTCTTTGTACAAGTGTTGTACTCTCAAACATTGTAAATCCCAAATTATGCCAATCAATAACTAATCTTGGACGACTTCTTGTTGACTTTTTTGGTAAAATAGCATGGTTCAAACAGAACAGATATGCCAATAACAAAGTAGGTATAGATGGTGGATTTTGTACCAGTATAACATCCACTACAATATTACACTCATTATACAACCGATAAAAAAGTGTATATGTTACACAATATAAAAGTGATAGTAATCGTAGCGGATAATATAATAGACGATATATAACATTTGTTCTTGGAGGTAGATATGGTTTCATCCGTAGTACATGTAGACGTCCAGAGTATATTGGTTGTTGTGTTTGAGATGACGTATCATTATTTTTCAATGCATTTTCTAATTGAGGTATTAGGCTTTCTCCTTCATATCCAATCAATGTAACAAGATGACCCTCCTCTAACAATGAAAGCGCATGATATTGCATACGTGGAGATCGACCAATGTCCCCAAGGACCATAACAACTATATGCTTTTGAACAGCCATATTGCCAACAATTGTACAAGAGTAGGAAATGAATTTTTATGAGAGTGTTATCTCGGTATCCTTGAAAGATTGGAGGACGAGCCTCTCTCTCGGTCTAGCTGCTGCATGAGCATCGATAGCTTCTGAGCTTGGTAAGTTGCTTGGTTCGTTATAAGGGATGATGTGTGTGAGAAGTATAACAATTTCTACTTTACAAATATCCTCTTCACAAACATAATCACACAAGAATCACAAATATTCAATGAAAGACATTTCCTTCCAAAAGGTCGTCAATGTCTATTATCTTCCACTGTCCTATCTCTCTTTCACCCAAGTCACTTCCTTCTGATGCCTCGTCAGTTACAACTTCATACCGCACAATGTGTACTACCTCTTCAGGTTCGTCATCTTCCATACCGTCTATGACAGTACCACTAGCATCCTTCAATTGATAGAACTCATTGCATTTGATAGCTGCTTCAGCAATGATTGTTCGTTTTTCAGGACCATTCTTTGCAAAGTCTATCAGCAAGTCAAAGTAATGCTCATCAAAGCCAGCCTCTTCATATGCATTATGCAATCTATATATGTTGGCTCGAAGATATGGGTTCTCCTCAACGACTTCTCGTGTCAGTCCGGGCACTGGTATGGCAAAAATGTGTTCTAATTTGGCCTCGATAGGTTGCAATGATAGCTTCAGTTGCATATTCTCTGGGTTTATCTCATTGTTGTATGTACATATCAGCTTTTTGTCCATCATACCGTGTAGATACTCATTATTCTCGATTGAGCTGTCATTATCCATATCATTATTTGCTGAGCAATCTATAGAAACAATTCCATTCTCATTCTTTACTGGAACTGTATGTTAATTGCGTCAACCACCACAATGAGATACATATAGCAAGATATCATACAAGTAAGCAAAAGGATATGAGGTATGATAAGATACACAAGTATACAATCGATATATGATAACAGATGATAACACACCTTTAAACAAGGATCTTAACAGTTCAGCTATTGCAAACTGAAATCCGACAGCCATGTTGTTTGCCAAATCACTTTCCCACTCATGAGTATGAAATGGAACTGGTATAATTTGAGTTAATGGTATATTTAGTTCTCTTGCTGCAATTAGTTTACGAAGTATCGGCGGGTCTATCTTAGTTGGGTTGAACTGTCCTGAGAAATCTTCATGTTCTAGTATCTATCAGTATCAAAACGACAGATATGTTGTAGAGATATGGTAGAATTGATGTATAAGATTACACATAGCAACATGTTGAGATGATATGTGAGATGTGTTTGATGTATATAATACAAGATACATCTAAGAATAAAATATCTCATTCATACCATATATTTGATTAACAACTTACTCGATCGGGCGGCAACGAATCATGTCTCCAAGGAAATGATACGTCTTTGTTGCTTCTATCAGTAGAAGATAATTCTCGAGAAGAACAGGGATATGTATTAGGAGATACTCGATATACTCGACGATGACAATGAAGTGATGTCGATCTCATTTTTCTCAATAAACGGGGGATCATTTTTCGATTATCTATTCCTTTCTAATGATAACAATTGTTCTAACTCTGCTACTATTGCATGCAACTAGCGTCTTGTGTGATGGTAGTGCTAATCAGTTGTTCTGATAGTAAGCCGCCTTAAGGTGTCAACAATTCGGCAAAAAGGCATATCTTCCGCGCTTTTCGTGGTACTGCAACAATAAAGGTCTCCGTTCATCCTACATATGCAAGGTATGAGATATTATATTGAACATAGGCTGGTATAATAGTATATGGCAGCATAGAACAATATTGAAATAGTAGTATTTGCTTGTCGGGCGGCGGATCTTTCAGTACTGCAATATATACATAGCAAATTATATTTACATAATATCAACATCAACATCAGAACATCAACTTCGTGCACATCGAGTAATTGATTGTCAATATGCCGGTTTGTGTGACTTGTTGTTCCTATCCTAATGGATATTTGACGCTGGCTCCGTGTCTCCTTTCAATCGTCGCGTACATATTATCTTCCATTGCTTGCTTTGCCTGTAGATATGCAGAAACACAATTAAACAATTTCACAATTGGAGTGGGTTTATTGTTTAGAGAAGTATCATCTGATCCGGACTCTTTATATTATTACTCTAGTACTTGTACTACATATGGACCATGGGGTGGCACATCCGATTTCATTGTTGATGAACAATTAAAAGCAGCACAGGGTTTTGGTCTGACAACTTGGATTGTAGGGTTTGTAATGGTTGTTATATTGTGGTCCGTGGCACCTTGTGTTGCCTCTACAAAAGCAGGATACAGAATTCTCGGTGGCATGTTCTTCATACTTGGTTGCTTTCAATTATTGACACTACTCATCCTATCATCAAATGTATGTAAAAATGGTTGTACATTAAAGAGTGGAGGTGTTGTTTCCATCTTGGCCTTTCTTTGTTGGTGGTTAACGGCTGCTATATGTTTCATGACCCCTGATGCAAACATCAATTCAAATGATAATAATCAAACGACAGCGGTAGCAACAGCTACCCCGATACAGGTGGAGATGCCTGGTATATCATCACCACAAGTGGCGACAGAAACAACAACACAACGAGTGGAAGAAGATGGAACAACAGTAGTTGAGAAGATTGTAACTAATCCAGCTGATGGCACAACTACTTGTACCACAACAATCATTCCCCCGGCAGCAGCGGTACCAGTGGCAGATTCAAACTTTTATGAAGCTAGAAAGTGAGAATATCTTCTTACTTATGAATTGTATTGTTGGACAGAATTGGTTGTCATTAATGTATTGTCGGATGATTAGAAGTCTTAGTTTATAGTTTCAGATTCTTGTATTATACTTTCAATTCCTTAACTACTCTACTTCCTTCTACCAATATCATCATTAAGCTTTTAGTGAAGTGTTTGTGTTGTTCAGTGTTTGTTGTATATTGTTTATAGATCCTGCCCCTCTTTTCCAAGGATCTCAATGTCGAATAATAGATTGGAATTAGCAGGAATGTAAAATGCTCCGCCTTTACTACCCATTGGCGAAGCTCCATAGCCTTTTGCCGCAGGTACATGTAGCCAAGCTCTTTCCTTTTCTTTCATTTGCAATACACCTTCAGTCCAGCCCTCAATTAGTCTGATATGTTTTGTGATTTGAATAAGAGTTTTCAGTGGTGTCTCAATTATAAGTATATATAATCTCTGCAAAAACATATCAATGATACCATGATGCATATAATACACCACATAACCACGCAAAGTATATAAACTCACCCAACACCTGGCTGAAAAGCAAAAGGTGAATCTTTATCTGCTCCATCAGACACTCGTGTAGACCAACCACTTGGTGTCTTACTACCATCGGCGTTTTCAATATACAATGTTACATGTGATAAGCTGTTATATAATTGTATGAGATGAGATATTATGAGATAGATTATACCATAAGCAATACCAATCAAAACTAACACATGAACTTACTATCGACTGCTTGTAGTGACAGTGGCACCTTCACTTGGCTGAGATATTTCAACGTTGACAGACATTGCGGCGAATGAAAGGGAGAATAAGATGAATGAAAGAAGGATAGTAGTAGTGGATATCATGCCGCCTCAAACGAGATATGATGGTACAATAAACCTCAAAATCAATTGGCACTTGGCACAAGTTTGCAATAAGATATCTGTCTTAATTTTACTATGAGAGTTTATGTTTTTCAGTTTCAATACGAGTATATGTATGTGATATATATATATATATATGTATGGCTACTCTTCTTTCAATAAATGTATTATTGCTATTATAGTTTGCGTTTATCCTTTCTCCTTGCTTTATTACTACCACACTGCATCACATCATTTTATATCTGCGGTGGTGCACAAACATATAATTTACATAGGAATAAGATTATGAACCAACAATTGCAAGTTGCAAACAGTGAAGATAACAATCAACATATAGCCAAGAAAATGAAAACTTCATCGGCAGTATCATCAGATAAAAAGGGCACGATGTATATTACTGTTGGTCCTCAATGTGCAGGCAAAACTACAATACTCCAAAGTATATTTGACAAGCCATCTGAAGGAGACGAGACATCTGCTGGAGTAGATATTACAATTGATGATCAGCCACTAGTTTATGTTTCAGTTCCGACCAATTACTTCCTTGGCTCAACTATTTCATCCTTTCCAACATTAAATCAAACTATACATGACAAAACAATCCGTGAACGAATTCGAGATCCAAGTAATGAAGAACTAAAATTAGTTGTAAAACGTTTGGCTAATAAGTTGAGTGCTCAAAAGTTTGCATCTCATCTGCAAGGTAATAACACAGATTTAATTGATGCAGTTGAACAAATTATTCAAGAGCATGATAAAGCAGATTTACTTCCAGAGAAAGTTGATCTTTTTATCGTCGAAAGTATATTCAAACCTCGTCCAATTGACTTAATACAAAGATTTTCCTCAGATGGTTATCAATTTGGTAGTAGTAAGAACATGACAAAGGCTTTATCGGCACTAGATGAAGCTATTAGATTGCTCAAAAGCCATGCAACAAACCCAAACGTCCATCCAACAGAGGCACCCATGTCATGGGGAAACACTTGTACACGGCCCAGAGAGTTTGAGAATGCCTTATTAGCTGCTAATTTGAGTGGTAGACCTATTGAGTTTATATTATATGGTGGCAAAGAGGCCTGTGATTTAATATCAACAGCTAACACTTCTGATGAAGAGGCGAATTTGATTCACTTACCAAAGGTTGATAAAAAGACATTGCTTGAAAGAAACATCAATCGTTTTATAAAGACAGGTAGATATGTGCCAAGTCAAGCAATCACTGATGCTATGGATAGAGTAGATTCGATGATATTCAAAGCAGCAACACAGGCAAAACGAAGTTTGGGAAATAATGAGACAACAAGAGTGAACGCAAAATTTCTCCTTGATTCTGAGTTAGTGAAGCTTGCAGGCGGATATCAATTGAATGCTGATAGAACAGTATCTTCTGCTGTCAGTCATAATAATAATAACTATCGAGGTAACCACTATCAATCAGGAAGAGGTAGATATCAGCAGCAATCTTCTGGAAGATATCAAGGTAGAGGGCATAACTCTGGTAGAGGCCGCAACATCTATGATGGTGGGAGAGGCGGTCGCTCTAACTCAGGAAGATGGACTCATAACGATAGTAATAGGAGCTACAGTAACTCTGGAAGAGGATATCAGGGTGACAGGTCAGGAAGGCATTACCCAGAAGATGATAGAAGGAATAATGGAGGCCGAGGCTGGAACAGCCGTTAATGTGTTACGCTATATTAACTCGATAATAAGAGTGGACGAACTAGTAGTCATTAACTTATAACGATAGATTCCTTCCTCTTACACATTATTATAGTTCACCAACTAGTATAGACTTATCTGAAGACGCAGAAGCCACAACATTCTCCTTAGGGTGGAAGATGACAGAGTTAACACAGCCGGCGTGTCCCGGTAGTGTGTAGAGCTCTTCGGCACTTAGTTCGTCCCAGATATGAACAATACGATCTGCAGATCCTCCCGATATCATGCTACCATCAGCTGACCATGAACAATTAAGCAATCCTTTCTCAGCATTATGTTTACCACCAACAAACCTTTTGTCTAGTCGTTTCTGGGAAGCAAAAGGGCGTATATCCCATGAGCAGAGAGAACCATCCATTGAGTTACTAAGTAGGTGTGTGCCTTTGGGGTTTAATGATAAGCCAGTGATTGTGTCAGTATGGCCCTTCATTGACATAGACTTATTCATAGTTCTGATATCCCACGCCGTTATCATGTTGTCGATTCCTCCTGTGTAAACCATATTGCCATCATTTGCATACGCTACTGCCGTTATTTGATAGTCATCTTCAAAACATCCTACATCACCACGTACTCTGGTATCCCACAAACGGGCTGTGCAATCGTCACTGGCACTAACTGCAAGAGAAGCTGACCCTTCACGACAAACATCCACAGCGTTAACAATCCCCTTGTGTCCCATAAATCTCTTAATTCGCTCTCCTGTTGTTACATCATACACACCCAAATTGTAATCGGCTGATGCGGTGATAATCTTTTCAGAGTCATTTGTAAATACTACACCGAGGATAGCATTCTTATGTCCAGAGAGTACATTAATATTCTCACATCTTCCACCGGCTAAAGATTTATTTTGTGGTAATTATATTCATGTTAGTTAGGATATAAATACATAGTTGACAAAGGTAAAATAATATATGCAAATTAAATGTGCACATTACAAAAACACAATCCAAAACTCACCCTTCCAGAGCAAAACAGTAGAATCAAACGATCCACTAGCCAAATACTCTCCTTGTGGGTCATACGCTAATATGAAATATGTTTAGATTACACGATCATTTATTTGCAGTAGAAATATAAAACATAAGCAAAAACTCACCTAAACAATAAACACTACCCTTATGCCCTGATAACTTCATGGTAGGCTCAGCCAATGAAGATGTTCGAATATTATCACTCTGTTGATATGTATCATCCTCAAGCGGTGGTGCATATAGAGCCAAAGTTTCATTAGTATTAATTTCTTCTTTTTCCTCATGACGTTGACGCTTTGCAGATGGAGGTTGGTCATCTTCTTCTTCTTCTTCGGGTGGGGGATATGCAACTGGTTCCTTTGCAGTAGGATGTTCCTGTACAATAGGCTCATTAACGACCGGCTCTTCTTCCTTTGGAGGTTCTTCTGCAACAGTTTCTTCCACAGCCACAACAGGCTCATCAACTTCCATACTTGATGCTTCCTTTTCCTTCTCAATATGTTCTTGTAAACGACTGAGAAGTACAGCCTTTAAACCATCAGTAGGTAAACCACGTTTAGACAATGCCTCACGAAGTTCGGCAACTATAGGTCCATGTACATACAGGAAAGATATAATATATACGAGAGAGCATTAGTTTGTGCATATAAAGTTTTGTTGCAACACATAAATTAAATATACTTACCCTTCATCTTTTTTACATCTTTTTCAGCCATTGTAGAAGAAGAATAACTCAATAAAGTACCTAAATATCTTGATAATCTGCCTATTGATATAAGTAGAAGTAGTATAAGAGGCGCCCTAAGCCCTAATGTTGATTATGTTTGGTAGGTGTCCAGTGGATAATTAATAATTAAAAATATATTCCACTTGTAAGCAGAGGAGAATAATGAAGGGCCCGCCTTTACAAAGGTTACTTATACTGCTTGGTATTCCTGATATTAATTATACATTATATACATATCATATTACAACTACATATTTCCTTCATTCTCCTTCATCTATCCTCTTTGACCTCTGTATTTGTTTCTCTCTTGCCCTTGAAGATCGTTGTCTATTACTACCCCTACTCTTTAATTGTCGAATCTTTGCCTGCATACTATCAAGGACATCATCAAGTGCTCCATCACTTTCCACTTCTTCCAACTTTTGTAGTTTTTCCTTGAGTTTTTTGTTATCGTGTTGCAACTTATCAAGTCTGTTATGTAAGGCCTCTCTTTCTAATGATGATGCTTGTAATTCGGATGTTATAGATTGTAATTGTTGTTGGGCATTTTCAGCTTTAACCTGTGCATTTTGAACTTCTGTTTCTAATCGACTATGTATATCCATAACTTGTTGTTCTTCAATCTTAACACGTTCGAGACTTGTTCGTAATTGATGTAAAGTATCTGCTGTTATATGTGATTGAGATGTAGTATTAGAATGACCCGTCATGTGAGTAGAGTGTCCTGTCATGTGTGTTCTACTATTGGCACTTTCACTTTGTGAATTATTTCCATGTGATAGACCAGACCTATATGAATGTTGTAAATTTGATGAATGTCGTCTTATTCCTCCGCTATCAATAAATGAAGATGAACCCCTCCGTGTTGAATCAGCAGTAGATGATGTTATCGAAGGATAACCCGATGAATCCTTACTCTCTTGACTACTCCGCCTTTGATCCGGTCTTATTGAGGATCCACCTTCATTATTATTGTCTGGAACCGATTGGATAGATATTTCCATAATTGGATGTATATCCTCCTTCTGTGATCTACTACTTCTACTTGCCCTACTACCACTTTTACTACTTTTCTTCTTTTTGTGTTTCTTCTTCTTCTCCTTCTTCCGTTCCTTCTTTTCCTTTTTGCGCTGCCATTCTTCATATGTTTTGGGAAATGGTTCTATTAATTCATCTCCATTATTTATTGTTCTCTCCATGTTGTTGCTGCTAATTCGTGACCGCGGAGGGTCATCGTGTTGTTCATCATTCTCAGCCTCATCTTCTTCCTCACCAACCAGTTCTAGCTTTGCAAAATCTTTCCGCATACGCTTGGCAAAACTCATACCAGCGATAGCAGAGGCACCATCCATGGATAGGGCGGATACATCATCAGATTCATCAACTTCTAATTCCTTCATTTTTGTTAGGTATGTGGGGGCAGGTGGGGGCTCATATAAAATTTGTTGTGTTGTGTATAATATTTTATGTCAGTGCCGATAATATTAATATGAAATCAAGACGACTACGTTACACTGCATTATGCTTGTATTAGCTACTGATGTAGTAGAACTGGGCAATAAAGGCCGCCTATCCGCCATATATAATATTATAGGTATGCTTGAATATTAAATTATGCTTCTCACTCGGATGAAAGTGTATAGGGTATCTTTTTCCAAAAATTGCAATTGACATCGACAGCATTGACGATGGAGATAACATGCAACTCCGCCACCTGTCTATTCACTTGCAAAGCCTACTATTATTATAATTCGATCAGCATGGACTCAAGGATTTCAATAAGATAAGAGGAAGCGCAAAAGATACCATCAAAGGAGATAGGATACGCTTTGCAACATGACGACGAATGAAGATTGCAATGTCGATTCAATTCTATCACTCATGGGGGGAACAATCTTCCATTTCATTGTAGGGATTAAGATCATGTGGGGTAGTATTTCTCCGTATATTACATCGTATCTTATTCAGTTCGATGAAAGCGTTACATATCATCAAACATTGCATGTATACACGGCTATCTTTCTGGGTCAATCTTTATTCATGTATCTTGGAGGACAATTAGAGACGAAGTTAGGACCTAGAATGACAGCATATATTGGTGCTACATTGATATCAGGATGTACATATCTATCATCATACTGCGAATCTTTACATTGGTTAATCTTTCTACAAGCTTTAGTAGGGATGGGAATAGGGTTGAGTTACAGCGCTCCAATTCTCTGTGGTTTTAGCCATTTCAAACACAACAAAGGTATAGTTACAGGCGTTATAACAACTGGCACTGGGGCAGGTCCATTCTTCTTCGGACTCGTTGCAACAACCTTTGTCAATAGTGAGAACTATCCAGTAGATCAGGAGACAGGATTGTATCCAGCAACATCACCAGTTGTGGAAAGAGTTCCTGATATGTTCAAATTGCTCGGTATCATGTATGCGGTGATTGGTTTTGTTGGCGCTACATTACTCATGAATCCAACCGATAAAGAAGATAAAACATTAGATTCCCTCATGATGATAGAGAATGGTGGAGAGAAAGCTTCTTTGAATGGCAGTGGAGCTAATGTCTACGACAAAGCAATGTTTGAAAACCCAGAGCAAAACAATATACTGACCCCAAAGGCTACGGGAAGAGGTCATCAAAGATATGGAAGTAAAGTCAAGTTCACAACCACATATGAACTTACAACTCGTGAAATGATACGAGACTCCCTCTGCTGGGTCGTGATTGCAACAGCCGTCTGTACGGGCGTTACTGGCTTCTATGTGGCCGCTACATACAAAAATTTCGGTCAGGTTTCAATCACAGATGATCACTTCTTGACTGTTGTCGGTTGCTTTGGTTGTCTTTGCAGTGGTCTATCTAGAATTCTGTGGGGTAGTTGTGCTGATATTATTGGTCACTTTGAAACACTAGAACTCACAGCGTATCTTAGCCCTTTGGTGATGCTTATCTGGACTCTGAATGTGGATAGCAAGCTCGTCTTTGGTGTTTGTGTCTGCTCATTATACGGCCTATGGGGAGCTTCTTACTGCTTAATGCCAGCCATTGCAGCTTTCTTATTTGGCGATAAATATCTTGGTACAAACTATGGATTCATATTCTTGGTCTTTGGAGTGGCTTGTACAATCATCATAGATAGTGCTGGAATAACGGGATGGGAGTTTGAGCATCTGAACTATGTGTTTGTTGTGATTGGTCTACTAGGAGCTTGTCTTTCTTCACAAATTCGTTATTTAACAAGTTCGATTAAGGATGAAAAGGCCCTCAAACATCATAGAGCAACGAGTTCAGTTGGTAGTATGCTTTAAACCATTCATTTCAGTTAGTGTTGACTATCTAAGCTTTAGATAAATACTAGTGAATTTTCAGTCGTCGGTATCCTTCTAGTATGATTCACTATCAAATCAAAGCAAACTTTCTCTCTCATAGCTCACGCTGATGTATAGAAACCTATCTGAAAGTCAAGGATATACTCTAATACATCTTATTTACTAGTTGGTTGATGAAGAAACATAACATCAGTGTTTTGGTTATAAAAAAGGAAAGGATGCCAATCTAAAAAAATACAAAGTCAAACGATATCATGTTTGGTTGGTAAGGTTAAGTTTAGAGAGCAGCATCATACAAAGAACAGCATGCTTTTGCGCTACCATAACTCATCCGACTGACGGTGTCTTCTTCGACGCCGCTGCTGTCTACCACGGCGACTCGATACCCTTTCACTCTCACTCATCTCTATTATACTCAAACCGGGCGCTTCTCTTTGTTCATTTTGGATTGGAAAGAGAATTTGTCTATACCAAGGTGTTGTACCATCTGTACTGTTCTCTGAACTCATGTCGGCTGAGTTGCTATTACTTCCATCACTCTCTTCACTGACCACTTGATTACCAAGAACTTCACTTTCCTCTGTCTGAAGAGAGCGATTTGATCCGCTGTTGTTTTCAACAGGCCTGGGTGAGGCAATGTTAGGATCTTGACACAATGGACACACATTTCTTCTTGATATCCATTGTTGCAAGCATTCAGCATGAAAAATATGTTGACATGATAATATACCAACTCGATCTCCTTCCTCTACTTCTGTAAGGCATATTGTACATTCGAAAGTGTCATCGTCTTCATCTGAACAAGTGTTATTTGGTATATCAGCTGTTGGAGATTGTTCATCATTATCGCTACCATTAAATGAGGTAGCAACAGTTTCTGGTGTATCTGGTCCCTTTTCTTCTTCTCCCTTCACAGGAGGGCGTTTTGTTGGAGTTGTAAGATTATTATTATCCTCCATATCATTATCTTCTATTGTTTCCATATTCTTTGCCAGACGAAGCTCTTCTCTCCTTGCCCTCTCCTTCTCGGAATTAAACAATTTAGTTCTCAATACATACTCCACTTCCTGAGGTATTTCTTCGTCAACACTCATTATACCCAAGTGCTGTAGAAGCCACCAACGAGTCGCCTCGTGTCTCTCCTCTCTTGTTGTGCCTTCTCTTCCCAAGTTGGAAGCTCCTCTCATCATACGTACGCCAGATCTTCTAACCAACAATCGACCAGGCCCCTCGGCTAAAGTCCTAGCTCTTAAGGCACTCTCTCTTAAGCGATTGCGCATTTCAGCCTCACGAGCTATAATCCTATCTACTTGCCGTCCAATCTGTCGATTATTTGTACATAAGTTAAATAGATATGCTCTTGCATATCTACCATTGGAGGTAGCAATCAGAAAGATGAATAAGGCGCCATACCAAAGAACAACCACGGGCCAGGCATTTCTGATAAATACCGTTTGTGAATTCAATTCGAAACATCCAATCTCATTTCTATTGTATATATCACTATCGGTAGTATTACTATCTTGTGACAAGAAGATTGTAGATAAATTATCTGCCCAGGGTACTCCGCAAGAATCTGGTGCTGGACCTTCTATACCGTCCATTAAACAATAGGTACGCTTTTCACTATCACATGGACATTGCCTTCCAATAAAGGTCTTCTTTGTTGTTGGAGAGGAAGGATCTGTTTCAGTAGTATCTAACAATCTATTATTTCTATTTGCTCGAAGGAAGTTGTTACCTGCGCTAATAATATGCTTTGCAATATGTATAGCGGTATTTAACATCCTTACTCCTTCATTATCATTAGCAGTATTATCAAACAACTCACTCTGGTTATCTTGTATTGTACTATTGATATTATTGTCATCCTCTATGATAGTAAACTGGCCTGAGTTTGCATCGTATTGGAGATTGACAAGAGGAGAGTTCTGCAATTGACATATCTTTGCATACTTTGCGCCATTAGTGGTGGGTATTAGGATACAAACGATCAATAAGAGGAAGGGTATTGTTGATATCATTTTGTTCGTATCTTATGTTTTAATGTATTATGTGTCATAAACTAATGATTCATTTGTTAGCATAGTATATCGGATCATTTAATAAGACTTCTAATGCATATGGGGGGTACAAGGGGAGAGGCGAGACTCGTGAAGTCACCTCCGTTCAGATAGTCAGTAGTGGCATGGCAAGCTGTCAATTATTTGAGAAGAAAATGATTAAAATAAATATAAATGGCGATTAAACGTGCTCTCCCTTGAGTTTTAGGTATCACAATGCTCACAACTTCTCTACCTCGGCGACACATGGAAATAGAATAGACACAGCATCTTGTAGTAACTGAACTAATACATTGTACACTATAACTACTATTATACTTATGATTATGATAATAAACATACAAATACTACTACCTACCCATCAAACATCGCAACTCGTGCTACCGCTCCAGCATAACTAACACTATGATCATTTCTGGATGTTGCCTTTTCAGATTGTGCATAGTTGACAAACTTTACTTCATGTGTCAAAACTGAAGATGACTCTTTTATTGATTGCAGCCAAACACTTATTGGATGCCTACCACTGGAAGATGCGCGTCACAATGATTTATAAAGAGAAGACAGATGATAGTAACTTCTGTTAGTACATATCGGTTACAAAGGCAATACAAAAAGGCAAACCGAGTACAAATGAAGTAGACACAACTTCATGTTGAAACCTTGAATGGACTTTCCATATTGTATTCGAAGTTTCACGGAGATAATCAGCAAATGCTCCTGGTCTTTGCATTTCAATTAGACTCATCCCCTTCTTATCTAGTTGCTCAATATATTCATGTATTTCATTCACTGTATCTGATTTGGATGGTTGTGGTGTGTAACTGAATCGACTACCCCAATGACAAAAGTCAGATGATATAACTGTAAATACTTCACTATCGGCTAAATATGGCGACAATAACTGTCCAAATACTTTCTCCTTGCTAGTTTTGATTGAACCTATCATGATTGGTAATACCTTAATGCTGTTGTATTGTTTTTCTCCACTTTCTTTTCTTACATCATTGATAATCTTTGCAATGAATGGATATTGCATCTCACCCGAATGTTCTTCTTCGTCTACATTGCATTCCATGACACTGAATTTGTTTGTTGATAGTAATTGCTCTCGAAGTTTATCATCTACTCGTAAGTTACCCAATGGCGTTTCTATTGCCGAAGCTCCTGATATTGTACAACCATCCAAATATATATGATGTGATGGATGAAGCTTTCATTATATAGTGAATGAAATGGTTGCAGTAAGAAATATTTCATATCATTAAATCACTTCAATAAATTGTATGATGCTTACCACAACAATCGTCTTTAGAGATGAATTCTTTAATAATGTCTCCTTTAATGCTAAGTATGAATATGCAGCTGTAGGTCCAGAATATCTAAATCCTGCATGTGGTGATATACATGCATTTGGTATATTACTTGTTGTTCTTGATGGCACATCACTGTCTGCTTCTGCACTTTGTAAAAATTTGGTCAACTGTTCATCTAATTCATCACTATCGGATGAATACCATGAACCAGCTGTGTATATTCAATTATATAGATGCAAATTTAGGTATTTTATAGTGAATACAGGATATATAAGAGCTCGAAAATACATATATAACAAAAGATATTATGTCGTCATACCATGATGTGCACATCTGATATAAGAAGTTGTATTAGCTCCACAGTCGGATGATTCCGCCGACGTCTCCATATATGAGCTACTACTACTCTTGCTACTACTATTCGTCATCCGCCGCAGGTAGTTCATTGGTGTTGGTAGCGCATGCAGGTATGGTGGTTGGTAGATAGGAGAAGACAGGGGTTCAATAGAAGAAGAGAGTGAAAAAAAAAAAAAAAAATCACAAAAAAAATCTCTCTCTCTTGATCTCATTTTCTTCTCTTAGCAAGTCAATTCGATTACTACCATTGAAAGCCAAGTCAATTCGATTAAGATTGAACCTATTACTAAACTATTGGAATTGAATAAGCTTTACCTGAAGATTAACGAACATGGATCCTAATGTAAGTTGTTTTATTCTTCTTCTTCTTCTTCATTTAAATATTCTCTTCTACAACTAATCTTTCTCTCTTTCATTTCTTATGTCATTTCTCTCTTTCTCTCTGCAAAAAATAGAACAAAGAGAATAAAGATAACAATAAAGAGAACGATGTCAATCCTCTTTCCCCGACACCAAGTTTTCAGTATGTAAACGGAACAAGGTTGCAAAAGCCTTCAGAGAAATGTTTCAAACCTAAACAATCTCATCATCGTCCTCCTCCTACCTTTGTCCCAATGAGTGATATCGAACGGCTTACTCCTATGCCACTTCGGTTGGAGGGTCCACAACCAGACGGAGGCCTTCCTGTAACAAATCTCACTTTAGCTCAAGACGCTGAAGAGACTGATGCCTCTCCTCCCGCTACCTCACAACCAGACGAGAAGAAGGCCTCGAGCGCCGATGTTAAGGCCTCTCCTCCCAAGAAACAGCAAGACAATCGAGACATTGAAGAGACCCAGCCCAAGACGACTCTCGCTATTCAACAGAACGAAGGTATTGTCCAACAACTCTCTCTTCAGGAGAACACTCACCTTGCAAGGTCTCCTCAGCTCACTTCTGTCCATTCAGGAAGCCAGGGCATTGGCCTATCGGTCCCTCGCCATAGTTTCTCTAATGCCGTCGCTCGTCAGCAGAACGACACTGCCTCTCGTCAACAGAATAGTAGTTTCTTCTTCCAGCAAGGCAACCAAAACGTCGTTCAGCAAGGCAACCGTGGTGGTGGCCCTTCGTTAGGAGTCGCTCAAGAGCAAGGTCAAGGCCTCGTCGGTGGTGGACATTGGTTGCAACATCAGCATCAGCAAGGAGGTGTTGGGCACCTCACGGCAAATGCTCAGCCGCAGCCTTCCGTGTATAATCAAGGCCAAGAAGGTGTCCCTCTTCAGCAAGGTGCTCCTGAACAACCTTTTGTCGGAAGTTTTCAGCAAGGCAACGGTGGTCCAATGGCCGTCGCTCAAGGAAATAACAACAACAACTTCCAGCAATCATACGGAGGTGCCGGGGCTTTCATTCAAGGATACTATGTTGGTGGTCCTTTCATGCAAGGATACTATGGAGGTGGTTGTATGGGGCCCTCTGGATTTAACCCGCATGGTGGTTATAATCCAAGCCTTCAATACGGAGGTGCCGTCAGCAACCAACAAGTTTCTTGTGCTGATTCAGCAAGCTCGGGTATACCACCAGTTGTGCACGCGGATGCTTTACGTAGAGGTGGTGACCAACTTGTGCACGGACATTCTTTACGTACAAGTGACGTCCAGGAGGATGCAGCAGATGATGACGACATCACTGGCGTTGAGGGTATTGATATGCAACGCATGCAAATCCACTTGACATCCCGAATTACAGCAGCGGAAGGCAACATTATGCAACAAACTGGTGAAATCTTAAACCAAGGTAGGCACCGTGAGGATAATGCCGCGGCTCGTCATCAAGAGGCAGAAGAAAATGCCAACGCACGTGATCGAGGACTTCACGATCGGTACGATAGTCAAGATGCAATCGCCGATGCACGTCATCGAGAACTAATGGAGTGCATGAACGGCATTGCCCAGCGTGTAGAGAAGAAGAAGAGCAAGTCTTGGATGCGTTCTCGTAGCAAAGGCAACTAATCATCTTGTCTTTATTTTCCATGTTTTGGTGTTTACTTTCTTCCCCTCCTCAATGGTTCTAGACGAAAACTTTGGATAGTTGTACAAGATGGATGTGTGGAAGATTTAGATTACTTCTTGTAGTGTTGTGTTGATAATATTGTAATCTATAATCCAACTCTCAACTAATACTGTTGATATGTAGTTCTTCTTATTGTTCATAAAAGTGCCGCCGCCATCCAACTCCTCCAACTTGAACTTGTTTATGCAAAGGTGTATTGTTTGTTTTAAGAAGAAGAGGGTGGACTTGACTTAGTATGTGTTGATTGTGGAGTATTTCTGTTGACTTTACAGCTTGGTACGCTTGACTTGGAGTTGATAATAGCCACAATCAACCACTACTTGTCAATAAACACTCCTTCTCAACTAGTTTATGCATAGACATTGCCTTTATGTAGTGCCTTGTACTCCTTATCAGTAATTTTACCGATACATTCATAATCTGTATGTTGGTTGTTGGAAGTAGGGTAGCATTTGCATCATCTTGCTCTTCTTCTTTCATATCCTTCACTATGGTAACAAAACTCACAGTCTTGTGGGTCACCATGGCCTAGGCATTTCCATCTAACCCAACATGTAGAATTGGTTTCAATATATTCGTTTCGTTTTCTAGATATAGCGGTGGATTCCGACGTTGTCGCAATATTCTGATGACGGACAGTATTTGGAGTGTCATCATCTGTTCCACCAGCTTCACGATTCAAGACGGTGACAAGAGATGTTACAATCTTGTCTTTATTGGTGTTACTTTCCTCCCCTACCTCGATGGTTGCTGGTGTTGGGCTAGCAACCCTCTAAGCTCTTGTCAATAGCTTGTTGAGCCATGAAGAATAGTCAAAGTAAACACTCATAATCTAAAACGTTGGTTGAATTGTACCCTTTGATTCTTCTCTAAACGCAACTTGGATTGATGACCAGTAGCCTCTTACAAGCAGAATATTTACAAATTGAAGAGGAAGGCCAATGTATTCTTTTCTCTGCAACTCTCCCATAGTTTAGTATGTTGCTTGGTCTCTCGCATACCCTCTTATATCCTTAACTCGTCTCAGTTCAGCAAATTGAGGATACCAAGATTCAGAACCTATAATCTCACGGGCCGGTCATCTTGTTACATTCATAGTTTTAATAGATTATTGTTTCAGTTTATAAATAATTTCACAGCTTAATAATCGTACCAATAAACCTCCAGCATTATCTAACTATAAATGATTGTAGGTATTGTGAAATTCAATGCACATCATAGATCGTATCGAGAAAATAATCATTCCATAAACTGTTATCTTCCAGTGTAGTGTCATGAACATTCTGTATGATCTACATCATTAATATTTGTATCGTTTATGTGTATCATATTATGTTCATTAATTAAGGAGCATATTACGCTATGCTCATCGTACCTCCCCCCAACCTATATCATTTGATTCTCCCAACCTATATCATTTGATTCTACCACTATCCAATAACAATATCCATCGGTGGTGTGTTACTACTTAATTTCATGTGATGATATGATACCTCTTGATCATTACTAGAGTGATGGGTAATAACACACAAGATGTTCCTACACTATCGTATACCCAAAAACGTTGCAGCAAATGTTTACCGATAATAATGATATAGAATTGAGGAAGGCCTCTATTCACCACTTGTTGATATGCCGCCAGATAGTACACTCTATCAGCATAGGTACACATAGCACATTATGGTACGGCCCATCACTAATAAATTCCACGCGTAAAAAGGAGAAAAATTATTTCTTCACTTTTCCTTTTGTTTTGACTTTGTTATTTGCAACGTCTCTACTAAAGGATGAAAGGATGATGATATAATTCTAGTGTCGTGGAAGTGATTGGTGAAATGGAGGAGGAACTAGTTCCTTCCTTAGGTGATATTATTGATGAGGCAAAAAGAGAGGAAAAAGAGAAACAACAACAACAAATAATTCAACAACAACAAAAACAACAACAATTAGTAATTCAACAACAAACACGTCGTTCATCAACAGATGATATTCATCAATATCCACCAAATAATATGCGTACGCCTCAACAACACCAACAGCGGCCGCACTTACAAAATTTTACACCAACTCATTCAACAAACCCAATGCCACCGAATCAATTGACACCAATAAACCCAATGCCGCCGAATAATAACAATGTGGTAATCGACAGTTCTCTCGCTAATCATGGTGAGAATGAGATGGATAATCTCTATCGAAGTTCCACTGTCAATATTTCCGTGGTGAACCATTTATTGGCATGGATGAAGTTGCCAGATAATATAAATAATAATGCAATAATCGAGGCAACTGTATCGGCCGTGTCAGATATTCTATTAGGTATTTATAGACAGTTCAAGAATACTCGATCTAAAGAAGCAAGGTTGCTTGATAAGAGTTATTTTCAACAATTTGGTGGAGCAACGAATAAAGCTCTTGAAGCCGTCCAACCTATGATTGCCAAGATGTTCGCAGAACATGGTGGTAATGGTGTTAACCATCAACAGGTGGTTGCAGAATTGGAAGAAAAGATATCTGACCTCCGACGAGCTAATGATGCACTAGTGCAGGAAAATGATACCATTCGAGAGGAAAGGGATGCTCTTTTGCAACAGCGAAAGAACAATAATCAACAGGAGGATGAAGAAGATGAGCTATCTGATGATGAGAGCACAGACAGTGTTGATGTTGAATACAATAGGCACTCTAAAGGCTTCCAAACAAAACAATTGACAAATTTGAAACGGAAAATGAAGTTATTTCGTGTTACATGCAATAATATAGTTGATGAAGAAGCATGTAGCAGATGTGAGTTTATCGGCGTTGCTGTTTTGAAAGATAAGGATGAGTTTCATTTGAGGTGCCCTATCTGTGAGAAAGAAGGAAGAAAGAAATCAGCACACCCAAAATGGGATAAGGGAGAACAGCTAAAGACTAGAAGTGCTGTTAGAAAAGTATGCCGAGAAAGATTTATTTGCATGAAAAATCAAAACATTGAATCATAAATAATAAATACATATCCTACATAAACCAAATTTCAATAAAGTATTAACTCTTTGTACAGTTACTGAATGCTTCTAGGCATCACAGCAGGCATTCTATATGTCTATGCAAGCCTTACATTGCACATTGGATTCTCCTTTGGGTGTGGGTTGGGTTTTACATGCTCATTTTAGGCTCTCAACACGTGTTCAACACGTGTTGGACACGTGTCGAGACCTCTCTTTTCGATGTGGCACGCAACTTGGCTGTCTTTGAATGCTTCTAGGCATCACAGCAGGCATTCTATATGTCTATGCAAGCCTTACATTGCACATTGGATTCTCCTTTGGGTGTGGGTTGGGTTTTACATG
>Ga0214481_100422_pt1 | contig 22111 bp, 12 predicted proteins | sample M1_20Mar14CPVII9_4_FD_165057 | JGI IMG/M metagenome (GOLD analysis project Ga0214481, IMG submission 165057) | Marine eukaryotic communities from Monterey Bay, California, United States - M1_20Mar14CPVII9sort6BwellG10 | ecosystem: Environmental > Aquatic > Marine > Unclassified | place: USA...
ACAATTCAAATGATTTCTATACCTTTGCCGGCTTTTGTAGATGGAGACCGGGTCAACTCGAACGAGAAATGGGTGAAGAGCGGAATGAATGGAAAGTTTTGTCTGTTGATGAGCAGACTATATGGAAAGAGTTAGAGGAATTACAATCATCATCCCATTCTACAATACAACAAGATGACAAACCAAACGATAGCTTATTAGAAGCAGGTACTAACATGTGGAGAAACTATCTAAATAAAGTGGATATATCCGAATCAAAGGCAACTAAACGATTACCAGCAGGACAACTCAAATTTTACGATGAGATGCTTAACGTATGGGCAGAAGACAATTTGAATGTCAATCATAAAGAGACAACAACTAGATCAACCAAAGAAGTCACAGATAGCTCGAGAAAGATTAAACCTGGTACTCTAGTTAGGGCCACATCTCCCCCATCAAATGATATGTTACTATTCGAGGCAGAGCTTATTAGATCACTAATCTTGGTATTAGAAGACACAACAGAATCAACGGTTGGGATAGTATTAAATCATGTCATGCCGGCAGCTATAGATGTTAAAGAAGGAGAAGAGCCGATACCGTTGAGATTCGGCGGCCCGATAGATGTACCATCATGGCGGTATAGAAGTTATCATGCCTTCGAGGGTAATCAAGACGAACAGGTAGATGAATCAGAAGATGAGATATATGAGGGTTTCTTAAACTATCAGCAGAGTGAATCGATAGATGATATCATATTTGATGATGTATACAACGACGAGGAGGTATACGATGATGACTCGTCATTCATATGGTTGCATAGAGATTCAGCTCTTGGTGCAAACAGGAATGGTAATGGCGGCTCTAAGCTGGGTATGGCGGACATATGGCTCATCAATGAAGATGATGCATTGAATGCTATACAATCGGGGGTACTATCGTTAAAAGATGTCTTTGTATTTGCAGGTGTGTGTATATGGGAGAAAGGTCAAGGCTTAGGAAAAGTTGGTGGCGGTTTGAGAGAACAGATTGATGTCATGCAGTCGTTAGAAATTGTGGATCAAGAAAGTCAAAGTGATGTGGTTGAAGCAGTATGGAATATCCTTAGTCAAAAACAACAAATACTAGCAAAGGAGACACTTGATAGTAATATTGATGCAACGATTGCTGCTTGGGAAGCTTCGTGTTCGAACAAATCAAATAATCAAGAAGCACCACATAATGATAGCTTGTCAAGGATACAGCTCGCTGATGCAGCTCTTAAGGCTTGGATTGGTAGATCGCTACTAGACGATCCACTTGGCACACTCGTGGAAGTTAAGAAAAGAACTATCTGAAGGTTAGGTGATGTGGGCACGGATAGAGTCTGTCAAGTCAGTATCTCTTAGTCTTAGAGACTCGAGCGTCGGTATCCTATCTCAATCAACTACTACTCAATACATACTTAGTATTAAAGAGTTGGACGCATCATTCTTTACTAAGTTTGAAAGTATCTCTCAAATTCTATACAAATATGTATTACATTATTACATTCATCTACTCAATATCTTGATAGATGATAACTTACATTTTTTATAGTTAGGGTATCCTTTATCATTATGACATCCAATATGTTGAATGATATGTTCTCGTATCAACCAGCCATAGAAAAGGTGCATGAGAGATATATCCTATACTTTCATGGTAGTAACTTGAATATCTGATCATGAAGAGCCAAGTTTGAGTATCTTTTTCAATCTCTCGCGAAGGAGAGGGCAGTATTGACCTTCTCATTCTAAGATTAAATTCATGTGCAAGCCTCTTGGAGCCACATGCAATAAGGCTATTTGCCAGCGCATCTCTTTTACTATCTGGCCATCAAATAATACAATACAAAAGATGTTTAGTAAACGAAGTAAAGAGAGTAAAGATGACAGCGGCGGTGGTGAACGACGACGCACATCACGTCAAACAGCCGATCGTAAGTTTCGTTCATCAATGCCCGTCAATATTACTTCGAGTATGGGGGGTATGAGTAGAACAAATGGCAGTCGAGATAACTTACGTGCTAGTGTACAAAATGGTAGTAGTACTGATAATTATAGACGTAAAGATAGTTCATCAAGTGGAGGAGAACGTCGTAATCGTCGTGCAACAAATGATGATGCCAAGTTTCGCGCATCAACGATGACTTACACACGTCGATCAACATTTGATAGTTCATCTGATAGTTTAGATCGTACAAAAGACCGTCATCGTACTACTCGTCCTACCGTTGATACCAAGTTTAGTTTTAATGATTCATCAGAGCGTAGTGGTGGACGGAGTAGTGGTCGATCTTCTAAATCCTCACCTACTAAATCCTCACCAAGGCATAAACAACAATCATCACAATCGACTAACAATAAATTAGCAATTAAAGAATATCTATCAACACTCAAGTTACCACCCGGTATATTCTCATCGGTATTGCAATCCTATAATATTACAGATTCACGACTATACTTATTAGATAATTCATCATCAATGAAGATTAGAGATTCACACCTTGCAACTAATAATACGAATGGACGTAGGAGTAGCAGAACATTAGATAGTACTAAACAAATTGAATGTGTTGATAATGTAACACGATGGGATGAATTAAGTGAATGTATCTTGTTCCATGCTAAGATGGCTAGTAAATGTTGGATACCCACAAAGTATTGGTTGGGTAAGTTTATTATTATTATTATTAGTTTCATATTTGATAATTGTTCATGTGTATGTTTAATACTAACACACAACACATTCCTCATATCATATCCCATCATACACAGTGAATGATGAAACAGGACAGGGTAAACATAAGTTCTCACTATGTTGGGGATCAACTCAAGACATTCCATCGGAACTTCAAAATATAAAACAAAGTATCGAAGATGTTACATTATCATTAAAGCAATGTCCATTGGCAACAAAGTTACATAGTATTGCAAAGGGTATTAATAAACAGGCTGATAATTTGCAAGCACGGGATAAGCGAGTTACATTGATTATATGTAGTCAGGGATTACCCACTGATGAAAATGGAAACACATCCAGTAAGTTACGGAAGGAATTTCAATATGAATTAGCATATTTGGGTAGGCTGCCTGTCAAAGTTATCGTTAGATTAACAACCGATGACGAAAGGGTTATGGATATGTTTAATACCATGGATTCAAGATTTGACGGTCTTGATGTATTGGATGATTATTGGGGAGAGGTAAGTGATTCGTTTTGTTGGGATAGTTAGGGGGGGTATATGTTCTTCTGCTCACATAATAACTAATATCCACTCACTATTTTAACCACCAGGCAATGGAAGTATACTTACACAATCCTTGGCTGACATATGGTATGGGATTGCATCGATTAAGGGAGGCAGGTTTAGCACCTGAAGTCATGGACGATTTAGATGAGACTGTATTAAGTCTCGACGAGATGTACGACTTGTGCAATATATTGTTTGTCGGTGATGATGAGTTTGCCAACCTTCCTCGTCCAATAGAAGGAGATCGATATACTTGGAGCAAGTTCATGCGTTCGTTACGTGTGTTGGTAGAGAAGGAACCACTGCAATGGAACCCTATCAAGAAGAAGTTAATGCCCTGGATTAACTTGGAGAAGTTAGATGCCATGCATGGCATGGAGGATAGACGATGTTCTATGTTTGATGATCAGTCGATGCATCAGGCTGCGGCACAGGCAAAGGCTGATGATAGGAGGCAGAGAAAATCCATGCCAGACATTGCAGAGGATCCTCCCGAGGAAAGGAGAGAGTATAGGAGACAGACTACTAGTAGTGACCCGTTGGGTAGTCGGCAGCAGTACTGTCGTCGACCATCAGGACTACAACCTACGGATACTAATAATAATAAGAAGGCTACTACTTTGGAGGAAGTTATCAAGCATTGGTCACACAAACCAGCCAATGATTACAAATACTTCAATTCATTAGATCAGTTACTCGTTTCGGTACCAAACCTATTCCCACCCACGAATACCATGGTCGAAGAGCATGATTACTATGCCAAGTGGAAGACGTTGGATACTGATGCATTCTCAGATGTAAGCGAAGATGAAAAGAATGAGTTGATGAAACGGGCGGTGAGGAAGGCTAAGTTCTTCTTACACCCAGACAAGCTGCCAAAAGATTTAACAGAGAAGCAATCAACATTGTTTAAGTCCATTTGGGACACGCTGCAGGAGAGGGAGGCAGCAACGTTGGGCTAGTTTTTCTAGCTCTTTCGGATCTTAACCGAAAGACTATCTGGAACCGCTCAACACATTGTTGTGGGATATAATAGATGTTTAAACTTAGGAAAAGGATAAAGTGCAACTCTTTTGCTAGACATGAAGCTAGCGCTAGAAGTCATACTTACTGGGTCAAGTTTACATGGATTGAGATTAGGATACCATTTGAGTTAAGTAGGGTATCCTTTAACTTTAACTGACTGACATCAATATACTGAATGATAGGTCTCATATCAACCAGCCATAGAAAAGGTGCTTGAGAGGTATATCCTATACGTTCAGGGTATCTGAAGAGGACCGAGGCCGAGGACAAGACAGTGACTCGAGGAGGTGAGGATACCATACATACCTACTTGATTGCAAAATGAAGGATACTCGAACTTTCCCCATGATATGTAGGTATATGTCACTACTTAAAATCCTATAGTATCATATCTACAACACATTATGCTGCAATTGATGCGATCGTTGCCTGTATCATTGTCTATGCTAGCTAAGAAGTTTAATCAGAAAGACACGGGTACCGTAGCCAAGATTTGAGTCTCATAAAATTGGTGTCGCATTGGATTAGTGAATGAATATTGATATGGTAGTATTCTGTAGTATTGTAAAGGAGGAGATAATAAACCATGGCAAACATCAACGATGATACATCAGTGGGACGTGATTCTGTCTTCGATTGGGGATCATCTGGATCATCCAAGGTCCGGCTATCTTCAATAGAAGGCAAGGGAACAAAAACTAATATCAATGATGCTGAAGCACCAAGTCGCTATGACCCCACTGCAATGAGCCGTATAGTAGATATAACAGACTTGGTTGATGATAGTGATGATGACGATGATGATAATATTATTGGTAACTCGTCGTCTATGCCACATACTATGCATATTGGTACAATTAATGCCACAGGCAATAAGTCATCAAGGAGGCTTATTTATCCGATTGTGATTGCCATGGTATTAATGGGCATAGTTGGATTGGGATATACCGTTATTGCTAATAATCCATCGACTGTTAGTAGTGCATATTTACTAGTTGATGACGAAGATGGACAGCAAGAAAAGTTGGAAACGGCCGAAAGGGTGATCACCGCATGTGGACAAGATGGTGGGGGGATTAACAAAGAGTGTCAAAGTTTATGCAAATCTAAATTATGCTGTTTTGATAATGGTGAGTATGGATGCCAAGGAGATGATAGTAAGGATTGTGCAACGTATGCGGGGTGTATTGCACTGGTTAAGGGCGTCGCTGTCGGTGGTGCCGAAGAGGACGAGGCCTAAACTTTTAGGGGGATTGAGAATTGATATTGATTAGTAGGCACCGACTGCCCTCGGTTATAGGTATTGTGGGAGGTGCGGTATACTGGATTAAAGTATACAAAAGATATATATATATATATGTTTTCTTAGGGAATAGCCCCAAGGAAGAATAAAGTTTGCTAACGTGTATAATAGAGTAAATCAGACACAAGCTTGTTACCTATTTACCTATTTTAAATGAACACATGATATGTTACTTTTTTCCCTACTACCATGTACAAGCACCAACTATTACCGATACAATGCCCACTTTAATCATTATTGGTAATAGAAGGATCAAAACTATCCGATATGCTCAATGGAGATGAAATCTCAACCTCATCATGCCGAGAAGTGGCGAGCTTCTCTTTTGCCTTAATGAGGTAATTAAACGCAGCCTCGTTCGTCGGATCCAAGTCAAGGGACTTCTGGTAGGCATCAACAGCCTGCTCATACTCCCCTTGAAAGAATAATGCCAATCCTAACCGAGTATAGGCCTTCTCATAATCGGGCTTGAGCTGGATTGATGAGAGGCAGTCGTCTGCGGCAGCTTGATATTCTCCCACATAGCAGTAGGCTGCTGCCCTATTGCAATAATAAATGTGAGAACTGGGAGTATTTGGTGCCGTTTCAATTGCTTGGGTATAGTGGTGAAGAGCCAATTCATACTCCTTCTTTGCCAAATGATCATTTCCTTTCAATTTATGATCGTCTGCTGCCCTTGTTTCAACATCGTCGTCTTTTAAATCTCCATCCTCATCGTCGGTGGTGCCATTATAATTGTCAGGGAATTCGGAACGTTTCTTCAGTGCAGGTTGGAGGTATGCATCCTTAAGCCACTCGTTAATTGATGTGCCTTCGTTCTTACGATCTACTACCGCACAATCACCAAGAGGTAGATTGGCAGTAATGGCATAATGTCGTCTTTTGAAATACTGATCAAACAAAATAGTTGCAATTGGCAAAGGTACCAATAGCACCCCGGCAATGAATGCTTCCTTGAGAAACAAGACGATGAGCAAAACGATCTCTGCAACAATCATACATGTAATGCTAATACGTGTGAAACGAATCCATAAATCGCCACCCGAATCGTTTCCAACTGGATAGATGTAAATGAATTGGTGTCGGAAACCAATTGCAAGAAAGCCAAAGACAATTAATGTAAAGTACGAAGTGATTGGAGCCATGCCACTGCCGTACACATAGAGTGTCATCATTGCCAAGATCGTCTTACTACCCAGCTCCCTCCCAAAGTAGTACTCAAGTGGATCGTTCAATGACCGAAGGCCCATAAAAGTGGAAGATCGTTCCTTCTCTGTTAGATTATGTCCCAATCGATTGGATACAATACCTCTCAATATGTTCTGAACAATGGGAGAGATACGAAGTAATTCAATACCCAATGGTGGTAGATTCTGTACAACGATAATCTGAATAAAGTATGCCGATTGTTCAGGTAGGGCAGATGCAATATCTTGTATGCCTTGTGTTGGATTTTGAATTATATCTTGAATACTTGCAAATAGAGTACCCGCAATTGTAGATATGAAGAAGGTTTGGATAATAGTGAAGGAGGCCAGCTTGGTAAACAACGATGGGTGTTGCATTGTTTCAATCTCAATCAAACCCTCAAACTTGACAAATGCAAGTAGGATGTATGGCAAGAGTGATACGAACACAACCAAGATGAATGGTGCCAAAATCGCTAGAAGTTCACCAAACCATGGATACTTGGCCACAGGCTCAGCCAAGAATGTGAACGTTTCTGTCAACTTTTCCACATTGGATAATGATGATACGAATGCCACAGGGACTGTCCAAAAGATGCACAGGGTGACTGAGAATACCAAACTAAGGAACTCTCCGACTGTTTTAAGAAGATGAATGAGGGAAAGAGAAGGGTTAGACACAAATTTCGGACACATCTTATTCTCAAAAAGTAACGCTAACACACTGGCATATGAAAGGACAACAGTTATACGCACCCTGCTTACTAACATTACTCTTCCCGACATTCTTCCAATTAACCAATTCCGGCAGCGGGGCATTCTGTGCCACAACACTCCACGCACGTTGATTATGTACCGCCTGTCTAGCCAAATTAGCCGATGTTAAGTTGTTAAATGATACAAAGGCTGCGTTTCGGGCATCACCGTCTTCTTTGTCATTAAAGATGATAGATTTAACTACCGAGGTACCAACTTTAACTGTATCCGATAGACGTGACGCTGCTCGTTTGTATTTGGGAGTTTCTTGATTATCTTCTTCCTCCTCGTCGGGTGGTAAGGCGTGGACTGCTGTGTGGGCATCTGTGGTTGTTGTCATTACATCCCCTCCTCCTCTAGTCCCCACATCCCCTGCCTCAACATCAGCCTCCTCTCCACCGTTTCCCCCTTCACCCCCATCACGTGCCTTAACCCTCTTCATAATCTTATCAATCCTATTACCAATATCATTATTCAACTCTTGCAACTCTTCCGTATATGCCGGTACACTATCAACTGTCTGTGCACCAATAACTGATCCACGTATACCATTAGCCTTATGAGTGGGCGTTGTGCCCTTGACTTGTTCAATATTAATGGCATGCTCTAACTTGGATATGAGTGCTGTACGTTTATCAACCTCCTTTTGTAAGTTGGGTATGTTCAATGCAACATTTGCACTTGCTACCACATTCGTAACCTCATCATCTCCTCCTCCATTTACATTACTATTGACACCACTACCATGATGATGATGGGCAAAGTAACTACTTGAAAAACAATTATTAAAATAATCTTTCAACAAACCATTACTCTTCATATCATCCGGTAATCCACTAACATACACACTATAATTCATAACTAATCGTTTACATAAATATTCATGTCGTTTAATAGTAAACCAATTTAAATCTTGTGATATGAAATACATACTTGATATGAAGAAGATGTATGCTGATATTGTTGTTGCTATTGTACCTATTGATCCTTGATTTAGATTGGAAAGAGAGACGCCTTTGACTGGGTCGGGTGTACCTGATTGTGCTACTACGTCACCTAGAAGGGCGTATACTGGTACTAGGAATGCCTATGTGAGGGTATACAATATGTGAGTTAAGACATGATATATGTGAGCAGACATGCGATATGAGCAAAACATGTACAAGTGCACAAGATGTGCACAAAAAAAAGCAAACAAATTCTACCCCCGAGATGATGAACGTACCGAATTAAAAACACCAACTAAACTCAACTTAACACCCATTTCCAATAATCGTATAGTAGTCACGGCATCTACACCACATTGATCACATATAGAATCATATGAAGCATCATATTGTTTGTACATCCATGAAATCATGCCGTAGGAGTTATTGCATACTGCTTCTGTATTGTTATTAGAAGAAGAGATGTCATCATTAATATTTGGTAAATTGTTATCATTGTCAACTGTATGATATTCATGTTCATCAATCCTATCTCCTCCTTCCCTATCTTCTCCGCTCTCCTTTTCTTCTCTATGTAACTTTTGCAACTTTGGATAACTCTTCTTAATGTTATATATCTTAGGATAGCACGGTCGTACAATTATAAATAGTACAAATAATACAATAAAGATTGAACCGTATAAGAGACAGGCATTACGTATCATTTCTGTTTGTGTTATGTTAGAGTTATTGTCGTCGTCTGTAGTGTTGTTGGAGTTGTCTTGTTGGAGAAGACGAGTTATTGTTTGCAAATTGTTGTTAATAAATGACGACATGTTTGATGTTTTTTATTGGGATACTGACTGCTTCAAGTTGTATTGTTGTCGGACTACTATATAGTGATATGTCGTCGTCTTAGGACCAAGGAGTAGGAGAGCATATACGAGCTTCCTAAAGGGAGCTTGAGCTGTAGGGGTAAAAGTTTGAAAAGATGTCTGCATTTTTGACTAAAGTTTGGCGATGAAACGTACAGATAAGATACGTATCCTTAAATTGGGTGTCAATTTATTTTGATTAGACAATTTGACACCTCGGGTATCCTACATAACTTTCCCTCTCGTCTGCTCTCATAAATTACCATCTCTCAACGGGATGTTATCTAATCATATTTATTGCTAAGTTTTATGTGTTCAAGTTATGTAGGATACCCGGGTGTCAAAAAGACGAATTCGTCGAATTGACACCCTAGGTATCCTAACCATTTACTCTCATAAATTACAACTCTCAATCAAAGGGACGTGGTTTTGTATTGAAAAGGCAAGCTACATATAAAGTCAAAATAGTAGTGTGCATATATTCATCACTTGTTGAATTGGTTGCCGAATGTGAATGATGGAGGTCTACAAACTCGATCTACTATTCGATACTACTACATCTTCTTCAACACATACACATCCATATATGTCTTTTTTGAATTCGTTGATTTGACACCTTTGGACACCCGTCCAACTCCTCCATCAATCCAATAGATAGACCTTAGTTCATAATTCAAGAAGGAAGGTAAGTCTTTATTTTTGTTGTTGCAATACTAACCAATTCACTTTCTTCAGACGTAGATATATATTACTAATACGGACAATGCATCACCCCCGATGTCAATGGAGGTCTACGAACTCGATGTGAATGGAGGTCTACGAACTCGATCTACTATCGATAACTCTTCTTCAACGATGGCACTTAGATAGTCAAGTTTATAACATATCTGGAGGACATGATGATATAATATAATATCGACGTGTCATGTAGATTTAATGGACAATTGATATTCGTATATTGTGCCAACATCATTAATATACGTCATTGCAATATACATGCTAATGCTAACAACACTATAAATCCTCAAGCTATAACGCCATCAAGTTGAAGTGCATAAGATAAGTATATCTCTTTTATTTCTTCTTTTAATATGGTTGCAATACTAACACGACATCTTTATCTTTATATAATGACCAATCATATAATGATAGCATGGCTACAGTGTCCTTCAAATTGTGGTTAATGCTACCTTCTTGCAGCTTTTGTTGGTGCTATGTGCAATCAGATTTTGTTTTTCTACAGTGCTCATAACCATCAACTTATCCCCGGGTAAACCCCCTATACCAAGGTAGATGTCGAGGTACATTTGGGAACTTTTTCCCTCCGACACATCCACGTGGAGATTTCAAATTTGTGCTCATAAAAAAGTTGAGAGACTCATCGTGGGAACACCTTTTACAATACTACCAGGGTATAATTAGATTTCCGTTCGACACATACTACTCTTCCCCTGGGATATCCTATACCAAGGTAGATGTTGAGGTGCTTTTAGGCCATTGTCCCAAACATCCCTCAACAAATACTCTGGGGGATCTTAGCACCCAGGGAGAAGATGCAGCAAGGCTCCCATCAGTACAATACATAGGTATGAAATGAATATCGGCTCATAATAAAGTTGACAGTAGTGCATATACTAGGTTATTCTTCTACAAGACAATAAGAGGGCGGCGCTAGAATACCTGGTATCTGGGATGATTGATGAATTCCTCATTCTTCCCAGATACCGCCTTGCAATTGAGAGCTCTCTATTTGGTACACAACTTTGATCATCAATACTTGAGCAAAAGGTAGACATAGCCTTTGCAATAGGTATTCTGGCACTTGTTGTATTGGTTGAAAGTTAAGTATACTTTTGTTTACATTAATAACTCTGCATTACTACTTGATGAACATACTAACTGCTCTCATTCTTGATAATTATCACAAGCATAATCCGCCACTGTCTATTGTTGTTTAGTGCAATTGTTGAGATTGGCAACGATCGCATATGATCGACTTAGGTATACTGTTGTGTTTTCACTTTACTCCTTCGGTTTCTCTTGCGTTTATTTAATTGATAATGAGCTGACTAACACACCCTTAACACATGATGTGTGATATGATATGAATGCAACGTGTATTATATATGTAGATACATGATGCATGCCGAGTTCAGCTATCACTGCAACTGCCGCTGGTCATCTAAAGCCATTGTTGATTGAATTGAAGGTGAGTTCATCTCGTTCTATCTTATTATGTTGCAATGCTAACCAATTCACTTTCATCGGACAGATACATTGCAACAACACTATATTGATGGAGGTTTACTAACACGATATTAGATGATCTTCGAAGATGTTGGGCAGCGATTTGATCTCAGCAGTTGCCTCTGTTAAACTTACTGGAGAACATGATGATATATGCTTAACATACCGATACGGTTTTATAATCTTTTTTAGTATTGAATTCTGTAGAGATGTAGAGTAATTGATATGATGTTGATGGCAAATGATATTCGATGTAGAGAGTTCATAAAATTAGTTTAATCGTCGATCGTCGTCTTTTATGCTATCTCTAGCCTTGTTACCGTGCGTTGAATAACTTGCCAATCATTCTATATTGCTAATCAATACGTACAAGTTAGAGAATTAGATGTTGGGTGTGATTGAATTTGAGAGGAGAGATTTCTGTTCAGAATTTTGAACGGCCGTTAAATTTTGACGATGAGGTACAATATCTGGCTCTACATGTCTCTCGATTGCAAACAAACAAAGTTTAAGTAGCAACGCGGCGTGATTACATATAGTGTTGATGGGAGCATATGTGATCTTGAGTCTTCAAAATATATCATGTGTCAATTAATCGGTAAACATCATCACGTGCTTGCGGCTGCACATACAAGTGCACTAACTAACCGAGAGGTGTCGATGAAGTAGTTGTACTACAATTAGACAAATCTATTCTATTGCAATCTTAAGATGTAGTATTGCATATAGTTAGCTCCAAATGGTCTCTCAGATTGGAGATGGGGTTGCCGAGGAGCACCATTGACAACAATGTATCTTTGCAAGAGTTTTTGTGAGGTATCTTTGTGGGTGTCCAAAGGAGGATGGGAAGATAATAACAATATGGACTATTTCCCACCCGTCATAGCATATTGTTCATTGTCTCATAAATTACAATTACAGCCATCTTGTATATGTATACCTAGTATAAACTATAATTAAACTTCTAGTGATACACAGGTATCTTTTAAAGTGCAGTTGGCAATGGAGATAGACTATGGAAGAAATAAATAACAATAAGTGTTCCGCTACAGATGTTGAGATGGAAGATTCATTATTACGACAAACTCACTCACCCGTCAATGAAACCAAATACAATTCATCTGAATATCAACTAGAGAAACAAGAGGACGACATAAATTTCGTGTGTCGATATGATGAAGAAACTAGTCTTGCTGCCGCTGATCTTCATCATAACTCAAAGTACTGGGCAAGTAGAGTTCCAAATAAAGCAACGAAATTAGCATTATCAAAAGCTGGTGTTCCATCAAATGTACTCAGTGATATTGATCAATACACAAGATTGCACGAGATAGTAAGACAAAAGATGGGCAAATTTGATCGTAGTATTAGATACAATAAAGAAAGAGAAGTCGAACCTAGTAATGAGCAGCCAATGAGTAGAGAAGAAAGGATATTAGAGGCAACACGACTTGCAAATCGAATGGCTTGTCCAGGTAAGGAAGGCGTCTTCCGAGCCAACATATGCATTGTATGTGATCGCCATATCATCGGCATTGAAGAGGTTTGCCATTTGACAAAAGATGAGTTATTGAAGAACGACCATAGAATTGGACTTGAGAGTTACAACGACTATTATACTAAAGCTAGTAATGGTGGGTATAGTGAACTTCTTCCAGAATCTGAGTTAGTCAAACAATATACAGTCGATGGTATGGAAGGTTTGCTCCTTTCCCGTCGATCACGACATACTATTGAGAATGGTATCGACACATACGAGGCATGTCAATCGTGTTGTGAGAGTATAAAGAAGAGATTTAGAAACAAGTCACCGCCGAGGTATGCAATAGCGAATGGATATGTCATCGGCCAAATACCAGGAGTAATCGAGATTGTTGATAAGGATGGTACCAAAAGAAAAGTGATAATCGAGTATCTTGATAAGAATGGTATCATCCGAAACAAGATCACTGATATTGTTAGAGCAATGGTAGCTCCTAGTCGAGGAATTGCTTATATATTCTCATACTTTGCTGGGGCACAGCAATCAATTCAAGGTCACTTTGTATTCTTTGAGGTAGATCAGTCGCTGGTAGGAGCAACCTTGAGACAAATTGAAGCATCGGGGGCTAATCCTCATGTACATATTGTGCTAGGGGGAAGGTTTACTCCAAGTCAAAAAACGATAGTACGCAAGAAGACGGAAGTTGATACGAAATTGGTTACCGACTTGATGAAATGGTTCAAAGAGAATGGTCATACGGGGTTTAAGGATTTAGATTTGAGTAAAGAATGTCCACCACCAAAGATTAATGACGAAGTTGAAGAGGACAAAGAAGTAAATAGTAATGTGGAGGGACAGTTTGATGGTGGAACGTACCACTTTTCAAGTGCCTATGCTCCTTCAGTTGATACCGGAGTGCATAGCACGCAACTCAAGTTTACAACATCTTTATTAGAAAGGACACCACCCACACTTCTTGTACACGGCGGAGATTATGTAGGTGGACGAAGTCTCAAGATTGAGAATGTTATACCAACAGCCTATCCCTGGGGTCTTGGAGGCCCAGAAATGCCTCGTAGAACTCAAGTATCTATAGAGAAGTCTCTTGCACATTATGGTCGTCTCTCGCTTCCGCAATTCTTGAGAGGTAACTTTTGTTTGCTTGCTAATAGTATGCTTGATCGCCGGCTATCATACACTTCAGGTAAAGTAAAATGTAGATCAAATATCGGTGGAGTACCTCTTGCTGAAAAGATATCTGGACTGACAGTAAAAGATCTTGAAGATGTTGTATCTGGTGCTGACACCAACTCTACAGCAACTCAACTTCTGTCATCAGTATCCGCATCATGTAAGGCAATGGGTCATACATCTGAGGCAGCGGCCTATTGGCGGCGTGTATACTTTGCTCTTAATGATCGTCATGGATTGAATGCCTTCATGTTGACTGTCACCCCAAATGATTTAGCCAGCTTTTCAGTAAGAGTTATTGCAAAAGCCGGTGAGGAGGTAAGAGTGACACAAGATATGTCTTAAAAAATGTCCAGTATCTCATAGCTCACATTGTATCTACTCTACCTCAAGCAAACAATGCCGTCTCTTGATGCTACAGAGGAAGAGTGCATTGCTGACTTTACGATACGGAAAGACGCTCGACTTGACTTCCCAGGAGCATGCTCATTGTACTTTGACGGTGTGATGCAGATTGTAGTAAAGATCCTTCTAGGTTGGAATTCGAAAGAGCAGAGGGGAACAGAAGATGGCATCTTTGGAGAGTTAGACGCGTGGAGTATGACAGTAGAAGAACAAGCACGTAAGACTTTGCATGCACATTTGTTGCTTTGGTCAAAGAGACTTGCCAAGATGAGATATGACTTATTTGATGATGACAAAGACAAGCGAAACAAAGCTAGAACTGACTTTTGTGACCGTGTTAATAAGGTAATGAGTGCATCATATACCATTGACGGGTGGATAGTTGAGCATAAGTGTGAAACAAGAGGTAAAGTCGAAGAAATATTCAAAGAGTGTGAGGCTCAAGTTCTACGAGATGCAAGGCATAAGATTCTTTGCCAAGATATCAATGGTAAAGTGATGGAGTGTAAAGGTTGCAAGGAGAAGGTATCAACACAAGATATTATCAACTTGGCACTAAATGAATGGCATCAGAATGCCTTGAAAGATGATAGAACAAGTGCCAAGGATCTGACTTTCCCTCTATCAAAAGAGCGGCATGATATTGCAATGTATCGTACATCGTATGATATGATGAGTGGTTTCTATGAAGATGATTTGTTCTGGGGTAATGAAGACGTCAGAAGAATTCTCCAGATCTCAGGTGACAATGAGCATTATGCATTACATGGCCCGAGATGCTTCAAGAAGGGTGTTGAGTGTACTTCTGGATCTTTTCCGCAAGCTTCTTGTACAAGTACTTGCATCCACGAAGATACTGGAGAAGATATGAAGATGCTTGAATGGTACTTGCTTGATGGCAAGATCAAGAGAACGGCTCCTTGGTTGGTATTGCCAAAACGTCCACTTGGATGTCAGTATCTCAATACACACAACAAAGAAATCAGTACTATATTCAATTGTAATTCAAATGTCATCATTGGTGATGCCAGCAATACGTTCTACCTTACATTGTATGGCTCAAAGTCTACCCAAAAAGAAGACAGCGAGAAGAAAGAGCGTATTATGAAAAAGCTTATAAGAAAGTTGAGGCGTCAACAAATGGAAAGAGAGTCAGGTCTTGCTGACGATGATGTCCGAAGTGATTATAGTCAAGGCTTGAGCATGATGATGTCTGCAATGAATGCTAGTACATCCCGTGATGTAGTGAGCTCACCAATGGCTCACTATCTTGTGCAACACGACGGAGAAAGATTTAGCGCTTCGCATAAACCAAAGCATTTGCTTATCACCCAGCTAGAAGATACACTGAATAATAACGCTGTAAACTTTACACTCAGACGAACAAATAAGTCAAAAGCGAATGGAACTATAGTACAGTGGCCTGATTCAAGCTCACATGACTACTTGCATCGCCCAGAGAAACTTGAAGACATGTGTGCATATGAATTTACAGAGCTATATGAAAAGCAATTCTACAGCTTTAAAGATATGAATGCCAATAAGCAGGACATTGTTGCTCCAGGCACAGAACAGAGTGAAAGGTATAGGTTTATTGAAGGTCATCCCGGTCAAGAGTTTGCATACCTTGCAAAGTTGAAGTTGCCTGCTGTGGCCGTAGTATCTCTACCAAAAGGCAAGCTTTGTCTAGTTAGAGACTTGGAGCTTGATACTGATACACCAAGTGATGTTGTCAAAGACAAGAGAAACGATTATGCAAAGATGGCACTCATGATGTTCTACCCTTTCCGAGAACTTAAAGATCTCAAGAAGGATAATAGCTATTGGAATAGATTTGAAGAGGAGCGTGCTAGACACTTCGAAGGTAAAGAGACTACATTTTGGAAGATTGGGTTCGAGATTCTACAAAATATGGAAGATAGAGAGATGATGATGCAGAGTGATCATAGAACACGTGCGCGCGATCCAGTTCAAATAGAGACAAAACTGAATGTAGACGAAGCCAAGCAAAAGAAGATTAGAGATATGGCACCGGACATATCACAGTTCTGTGAAGATGGTGAGTCAAGCTACGCAGAATCTGATATAGATGACGGAGAATACGAAGATGATAAACAATGGTCTCATAATGCTCTTATTAGGAAGGCCGGTAATATCACAGCTGAGAGGCTGATATCAGCTCGGCTCACTTCTAAAGAATCAATACTCCAAAGCTCAGATGCAAGTCATCAAGTCGTTCAAGAAGAAGGTACAAGAAACAACAATGGCGAAGATACTTCAGATTGGTTTAGAGATAAGAGTTACCCGACACTTCTCAAGCTTATCAGTGGTACTCTTGTTGGTAGAACCGACTACAATGATATCTTTGAAGGTAATGTGATGGATGAAACCATGTCTGATGACAAAGATGAAGTTGTAGATGACGATGCACATGTCATTACACAAGAAGATACCCCGCTAGATGAAGATACCTCATCTTCTTGCCATATCCCAACATTAGTAGGAGTGGCTAGAAAAGTTGCTCATCAAGATAAAGTGAAGCTAGACGAGAAGCAGTACATTGCATATGAAATAGTTGCATGTACATTTCTCTTGAAGCTTGTAGAAGAAGGAAGAGATAAGAGTTCAATCCTTGGTAAGTATCTTGGATCCGCCTTAGGTTCGTCAAAGGGAGATATGGAACTATTGATAGAGCATCTCAAGGCACGAGGGGGTATGGAACAGCTACTAATGTTCCTAACTGGTCCTGCTGGCGCCGGTAAGAGCACGGCAGTCAAGGTAGCTGAGAGATTTTGTTGTGAGTTTTGTGCAGCAGTATCAAGGATGTGGTACGACGAGACGTTTCTCTTCACTGCTTGTTCGGGGTCTGCAGCTGCTATCTTTGGTGGTATTACTATCCACAGTGCAGCTGTTTTAAATGGTAGGGTTACAGACAAGACAAGAAAATCATGGAAGAATGTAGACATACTGATGATTGACGAGATATCTTACTTTAGTGATAATGATTTCAAGAAGCTTGACAGGAAACTGAAAGATCTCAATGGTGTCCCAAACAAGCCATTCGGAGGTCAGAGTATCATATTCTCGGGAGACTTTCGTCAGTTTGAGGCAATCCTAGCAAAACATCTACTCTATCATAGAAACAGTAGTCGACTATGGGAGAATAGCATCAATTGTGTAATTATACTCGAGAATATACATCGATTCAAAGATGACCCTGAGTATGGCGAGATGCTAACAAGATTGTGGCGCGACGACTTGACTCAAGAAGATCGCAAGAAGATTAATACACGAGTCATTGGTGGTCAAGATGGGGTTACACTACCATCTACTTTCGACGAAGATGTAGTCTATGCTACTTCAACAAACAAAGAGCGCAATGCTATCCAAGCTGGAATCTTCTGTGATCATATACTGAGCACACATCCAACTATCAATAGTGCAGACTTACCACCAGATCATACTCTCATAATTGAAGCTGTCATTCAAAGTTCAAAGTCTAAGAAAACATCTACTTCAATCGGTAGCTACACTCGTGATAGGATCATACATACTTGTGGTGATGCAGATTGTGTAGTCAATGATACAAGGTATATTGATCCAGCGCTGAGGTTGTATGTCGGTGCTCATTGCATGTGCATGGTAGATAACAAGCGGCTCAAAGACAAAGTACCTATTGGCAATGGTACTCTATGTCGAGTTGTTGGGATCAAACTTAGTGAGCATGCACCAAGTGTACGGATACAAAATTGGGACGGTAGAAAAGTTAGCACGGTCTCTGCAAAGCATGTTGACTGGGTTGAGTTTGAGTATCACCCCAAGAGTAAGTCCATCCTAAAGTTGGAAGACGAGATTAAACAGTTGGAGTGGGAACTTAAGATTAACCAAGAATCATATGAGGCCATTCATGTAAGGAAGAGAGCCAGGACAAGAGCCAGTCGCCAGATGAATACGGATCCGATCATACAGGATATTGTATCAGATTTAAATGAAAAGAAAGCACACCTGAAGAAAGAGCAGCAGTCTCGCAGATTCAAACTTGAGCCTCAACAATCATCTCCAACTGTGTCGTATAAAGTTCATGATCTGGAACCCATCAAAACAGAAGCAAAATGCCGAATGACTCAGATACCAGTGGTACTAGCTGACGCTATTACAGGTCATAAATTGCAAGGAATGACCATCCCTAACGTTGTTATTGCATCATGGGGGTATTTTGCAAAGAACTGGCCGTATGTTGTCCTCTCACGGAGTACTACCTTTAAGGGCTTGTATCTATTTGAGCCGATTGATATGAACAAGTCTTTTGCTCCTTCAGATGACTTGGTTGATTACTTGAGACGTGCTGAGCATTTGCAAGATCATATATTGTCGATGCGAAAGACTCGTATGGCGGCATTATATAATAGACAGACTTAAAATAAGCTACAGTTCGTAACAAGAAGCTCGTTAGCTGCTGCGTGATGTTATGCAGCAGCAAATGAAGGGAGGACTAGGGAGAATAAAACCACAATAATGGCGAGTAAACGATATCTATGAGATCTGAGTTGAAACAAACTCTATATTCAGTCTAGAGAGATAGCCTCGCCTCTTGATCATCATTATGGAGTAAAGATGAGATATACTGACGTTGTGTCATATCGTATAGTACTACATTAGTGCTGTTGTAGGAGGGATATACTGGCGGCGCGGTGAAGAACTGTAGATACAAAAGAGGAAGTTGAAAATTTTGAGCACATCATATGCACACAAATTACACAATAAATACACTTCGTACACAGATAATATAACTCTTAAGATCAGTTATTAAAGTTCTTACTGGCGTTGGTAGTACCATAGTGACTATACCGATACTGCGTCATACAACAATTTTGAGCATATCATATGCACAAAAATTAATTATATGGATTCTACATCAGCTATTGATAAATGTGCTGCCTGCGGTAAAGAGGGAGATGGTCTGAAGTTCTGCAATGGGTGTAAATCAGTCAAATATTGTAGTAGAGACTGTCAAGCAGCCCACCGCCCGCTTCATAAGAAGGCATGTAAAAAACGAGCAGCAGAGATTTATGATGAGAAGTTGTTTGTCGATACTCCACCTCGTGAGGAGTGTCCACTCTGTATGCTACCATTGCAAGATGCCGATGAAAGGCTATTCAAATCATGTTGCGGGAAAGTAATTTGTTGTGGCTGCATCCTAGCAATGACTTTGAGTGAAGGAAAGAGGATCTATGTGCATTCTGTAGGACGCCGCCAGCAAATTCATATGAAGAGCGTATTAAAAGGGCGAAGAAACTAATGGATAAAGGTAATGGCGAGGCATACTATGAACTTGCGGGCTATTATGCTCGGGGATTGTATGGTTTGCCACGAGATTACGAGAAGGTCAATGATTTGTTACTAAAAGGAGGTGAGCTTGGTTGTGCTGAGGCATATTACAACTTGGGTAATAACTATAGCCTTGGAAAGGGTGTGGCGATTGATAAAAAGAAGGCAAAACATTACTATGAGCTTGCAGCTATGGGTGGGGATGTATCGGCAAGGCATAATCTTGGTATTGAAGAGATGGAGGCTGGCAATGTAGATCGAGCACTGAAGCACTGGATGATTGCAGCAAAGGCTGGGTACGAGGAATCTTTGAATATGGTTAAGCAAGGTTATATGTATGGAGATGCGACAAAAGATGTATATGCAAGTACTCTTAGGGGATATCAAAACAGACAAGACGAGATGAAGAGTGATACAAGGGACATGGCACGGGAGATATTTGCCAGACAAAGCAGCTAAAGTCTTAGTAGAAATGTATGGAAAGGAGACGCTGACTCCCATCTTATGTATATATCTTAAGATCCTTTAGCTTTCCCCTATTTGCAACTTTTAATTCTCATTTACTATCATTAGTCGATTTGGTTAACTTCTTATCTCTATCTTCCGTCTTTATCTTTTTGGAGAATATGCTATCATAATTTTGAGAATACTTGGTTCCACTACCCCATCCACTTTCAGCTGGTTTGAATGCAATACTGATATTATTTGTTGTATATGTGAAGGTTTTATGTTTTATATGTTGTGCATTGTTGCATATCGGTATTGTGTATTGTTCATTATAAAAACGAATGGTTACACCAATCATTAATTTTGTGCGTATATTAGCGATACATAATCTTGTGTTAGAGTTTCGGAAGTATCACATATACCGTATATAGTATAAACAAGCAAAAGATTAATAGATGCACTTACTCTGTAGAATGTAGACGTGACTCTCCTCCCGATGATGGTCCTGCTGATGCTGATGATTCTGATGATGACGATGACTCTTCGGAAGAAGAGAAGAATCGAAATTTGGGTTGTCTATTACAACTACTACTTTCTACTGTACTGTTGCATATTCCTACCGTAGACGACAATCTAGAAGAAGTATGTTGTATATACTGTTGATGATTTAGCCGTATTATTGATGGCCGTAGTAGTAATGATTGCATCATAATTTGACAGTAATGAACTTCTTGAGTTTGAGTTTGCAATTTGCAATTGTGATACTCTCTTCGGGTATCCTATCAATCAAAGAAGAACTCGAACGACCGACGCCTACAAAAACGATTTGACAAGGTGATATTAACCCACCACTTAATATGGGTGTGGAGTATATATAATCCAATTCCAAGGATAGTTGTCGTCGAAATGGAGAGTTCGACGACGTTTGGTCGCCATATGTCATTTTATCTCTCTTCCAACTCACCTTGTTGATACTTCTACTATCCGACGTCTGCTCAAGGGTAATGGCAATTGCAATATGACGACGATGATGAACGTATTGATAATACCACGGAGGCATAGGATGATGGCGGCGTGCAATTCTTCTATTGCAATACTACTAATCATAGTAGTTTGCCTCTCATCATTATTGTTCAGCAGCAATGCATTCTCTCCTCCTCTTCCTTCTACTCAACTACAACAACAATGGCAGCTTGTACCATATAGATCTAAATTGATGGCATCCTCACCAAAAGCGTCATCTTTTAAACATCAAAGAAGTATAACAGTTAGTAGCAGAGCTTCTACCGCAATGAAAATGCTCACAGCATCAGCTCAACGCACACAAGTCACTAATAACAATGATAATAATAATCAACAACAAGATGATATAATAATCTCTAATAATACACCATCAGAGCAAGAAGAATCAATAATGTACAATGACAATGATATAATAACAGGCCTACGTCATCTCCAAAGGCATAAAACACAACGAGACGTTGAATCTGCTATAGTGAAATTAGGACGTCAAGGACGTACGAATGACGCATTACAATTATATCATGCCGTTTGGGCACTTGATACACTTAGATATCAATATCGTCTTAAGATAGAAGAGCAAAAGAAACAGCTGGTTAATGATGATAAGCAAGAGAATGGCAGTGATAATTCAGCCAATGAGCAACAACAGTTACAAGAT
>Ga0214481_100424_pt1 | contig 22004 bp, 13 predicted proteins | sample M1_20Mar14CPVII9_4_FD_165057 | JGI IMG/M metagenome (GOLD analysis project Ga0214481, IMG submission 165057) | Marine eukaryotic communities from Monterey Bay, California, United States - M1_20Mar14CPVII9sort6BwellG10 | ecosystem: Environmental > Aquatic > Marine > Unclassified | place: USA...
TCATCATTTCGCTCGACTCGGCTTGGGGCGGATGGAATAACGCCGCTGATATGAGGAATTCGACCATGAAACTAGGTATACGCGTCGCCAAGATGCTATAGAGGAGGACAGTATGCTTGGAACGGTGCTAATTGGACGTCTAGAAGGTTAGATATGGTCTTTTAGTCAAAAGTAGGTCCCTGTAGGTCCCTGGGTGGGAAAGGGTTAATGATTATACTGCAAACAAAATACAAACACAATCCGCAGAGTAGGTACGATATGATATTAGCGTTGTATAACAAAACAATATAATGATTCACTCCAATCTTCTAACATTTTGGATTCTACTGCCTTATCCAGTGGCTATTGTGGGGTTTAATATTATACCTTCCTCATTTCAAAATAGGAACCAGCTATTATTTGCAAATAATAATATTCATGAAGATAATGATAACTTACTCTTCTCGAGGCATCAGTTTGTTTCTATTATATCTTCTTCAGTTATATTCATACCGGGTATTGCCAATTCTTTCGATGGTGGCGTTGGTGGCTTAGGTAAGATATCATAGCATTTTGAACACAATTTTGAATGATAATTTGAATGATATCTCTGTTATATGCTATCATTACTGATATACTCACACGATGTCTCTAAAATCCTTACAATACACTTACAACGAATTAACAAAACAAAACAAGGCAAGACAAGGCCACAAACGGGTGTAGTATTTCGAGATCCAGAAGAGGCGGCAGAAATAACACAATCTAACTCAGGAAGAGTATCATATGAACTACTAGCTCCCGATCAATCTCCAGTATTACTTTCATTTGAATGTCCTTGGGTAAGTAATACAACGCAAATTGCTCTCATTTTTCATTTGTACAGTTGAACTAAACAACTCCATGCAACAAATTATGAATAGCCTTTATCAAAATCTTCGACAGGAATCGAATGCAGAGATATATCCGGTGGATTCGAATCATCTTTCGTTCAGGTGTGTGAACTGCCTAAGGGAGCAACAGCTCTCGATCAAATCAAGCCTGGATTAATAATCGATAATATATTTAGTCAGAAGGGAAAGTTCGGAATGTATGGGTCGCCAACGGATGTCAGAGTAAAGAAGATCAGTAGTAGTAGTAGTGCAAATGATAACACAGCAATCTACCAAGCTTCCTTTACTGCTTTGACTCCAGCCATGAGAGAAAGCGATAGAAAATCATATATAAGTGCTTCCATTGTAGGCGATGGACTGTTCTTATTGGTTACGACAAGTACGGCCACTCGATATAAAAAAATAGAATCCTCATTGAAGAAAGTTGCAAACAGCTTCTCAGGAAAGTGGCGTTAGTATTGTTTCATCATATGAATTCGTGTGTTCAATATGAAGACTAGACGATGTGGATACTTTATTTGAACAAAATCTGTCTTCTTTTGATTGCCTTTACAACCCACATATACTAACAGAAGTTGCTATCCTCTCTCTTTTATCTCCATAAAATGACAACGCACATCTTCCAGCTATACCTGCACCTGAATCTAATATGAATAGAAGGAAATAGCTTATTGTAATTTTAACTAATAGAAGACTCATTAATGTCTGTTCAAAAAGTTGTGTTAGATCTGTACATATTATCTTTTAGTTCTATTCAATTATCACCCGCTCCTTCCTCCTCCTCATTGCTGTCTTCTCCTCCACCAGAATGTTTCACAATCTCACTAAACAAGGACGTCTTGTCTGCTCGCAGCGTTTCAGGTGAATCATATTCACCAACTATGCCATTGTCCATCACAAGAATCTTATCACTATCCATGATTGTATTCACTCGATGAGCAATTGTAATGATTGTGGCACCAGCAAATGCTTCTCGGATAGTTGCCTGAATCTTTTTGTCGGTATCATAATCAACAGAAGATGTTGCTTCGTCAAGCAGCAATACCGAAACATTCTTCAACAGAGCTCGTCCTAGACACAACAGTTGACGTTGGCCTTGTGATAGATTGCTACCATACTCTGCTACACGACTTTGTAGACCATCTGTCATTTGTTCCACAAACTCTTTCATCTTGCATTTGTCCAGTGCCGACCAAATGTCTTCATCACCGTAGCTATTGAAAGGGTCCATGTTACTTCTGATAGTGCCCGAAAACAGGACAGGTAGTTGTGGAATGATTCCAATCTTTGTTCTCAGGTCCAATAGACCCACGCGCATAATATCAACTCCGTCTAATGATAATGGCGGTTGGTACTTTTCATCATCTGAAATGTATGGTTCAACAATCCTCATCAAGACAAGAAGCAGACTACTCTTGCCGCTTCCTGTCCGTCCTACGACTCCAATATGATCGCCACCTTTAATATTGACATTAAGTCCCTTGAGCACCAGTGGCGTTTCCGCTCTATATCTCATCTTCAAGTTGTTTAATACAAATGCACCACTCTCAGGCCATTCCTTGGCAGGATACAAAGCCTTGCCATCAGCTGCTGCAATGGCCTTCTGGGCAGCGTTCAAAGGCTCCACACCTTTCGCTTGTTCAAGCTCTGAACTAGTTAAAGCAGCCTCTTGGGGAATGCTTTCAGTATAGTATAGAATTCTCTCAACCGAATTCATAGCGGCTTCAACTTGTGCAAAGGACCTTACAACATACTGCATAATGCCTGTTGCCGAGATAGCGTATGAAAGACTAATCCCAGCCAAACTAGCAAATGACGAGGTCGATGAATCAACCGATACACCATTGCTTACAACTACTTGGGTAGCAAATATACCAGCTAACCCAACGAATGCAGCCGCTATCGACTCCAACCGGGTAGCAAGCCAACGGTCGGCCGCCTTATTACAGTATGTAGTTCGTGTGTTTGTGTCTAGCAATTCGTCAAACGAGTTAGTAAACTCAGATGTCTTGCTATAAGCCCTGATGGTGGATAGTCCTCCAAGCACCTCAGAAAACTGTGAATATACGGGTGATCTTGCAATTGACTCAAGCCTCTTTGTTTCTCTTGATACTCTTCGAAAATAGTTCATTGCATAAATGTACACAAAGCCTAAAAATGGCAAGGCCGCGGCAAAGAAAGGGGTGATTACCACTATTGTGACAAGGACAACGACGAGCTGAAGCAGAATCCACACGAAAATGTCCAACTGATCGCAGATCTCGTTGTCTACAGTATACATGTCTTTTGAAAATCTAGACAGGATACGCCCAGTTGGTGTAGTGTCAAAGAAGCTCATTGGGGCCCTAAGCACAGACCGCAACACACCTCCATGTAATTGAAAAGATGACCGTATGCCAAATGAAGCCAGACCATAGGAACGTATGTAGGACATCACCCCTAGAAGAATTGCCGATATCAAGTAACCAACGATGTAGAACGTTTCCGTTTGACCTTCATAGCCTTCTCCCGTAGTTGCATCAGCAGTCCAGGCAGATACCCACACACTACTAGCGATCTGGGTAGCACTGAACAATATATACAAAAACAGTATGAAAGAAAACAGAGCGTATCCTCCACCAGCTTTGATATAATTGAGATATACACCCAACTTCACAGTACCGGTTTGTCTCTCCTCTTTTGTCATGAGTTCATTAGTTTCCTTCTTTGGACTGGATCCTTCGTCTTTCTTTTCCTTTTGCTCCTCATCCTTCATGAGATTTCTTCTTGACGGTGCAACACCTTTCAACAGGCGAGTAACTTCACCGTTGCTATCACTCATTAGGTCAGTATATGTTCCTTGCTCAAGTACCTTGCCCTTCTTCCCTAAAGCAACAATGGAGTCACATCGATCTAGGCACTGGAGCTGATTAGTAACGAGCACTCTAGTCTTTCCTTTCAGTAATGTCAAGAAGCAGTTTTCAAAGACATGTTCGGCTACCTGGGGGTCAAGCGCGCTCAATGGGTCGTCAAAGATGAATACATCGGCATCTGAATAAGCCGCTCTAGCCACACTTATACGCTGTTTTTGACCCCCTGACAGGTTTATTCCACGTTCGCCGATTTCTGTCATGTCACCATCGTCTAACACAGAGATATCATGACGTAACGAGCAGGCGTCTAATACACGGTTGTACTTTGTTTCGTCATACTGCAGTCCGAACAATATATTGTCACGTACTGTCTTGTTTAGAATCCAAGCCGTCTGTGCCACATATGCAACTGTTCCATTGAGTGTGATTTGCGACTCTTCAGAAAGCACCGCTTCATTTAGAATGGCACTACAAAGTGTACTTTTACCACTACCGACGGGGCCTACAATGGCACACAGTTCTCCAGGCTGGACACGAATATTTACATCACTCAGGACAGCAGTTGGATAAATCAAGTCAGTAGGTTGCTCTTCAACGGTATCAAGTGATGTTTTCGAATTACTCTTGCGCAAAGATAGCCTACTCCCAATCGATGATCTTTCAGAGTTATCAAGGGAAGGAGGATTGTTTACAGAACGAGGCAATGGTAACTTTGGATCCGACCAGTAGAGAGTCGCGTTCTCAACTATAACTTCTCCCTTTTCGTCACTATTACGAGTATATCCGATCTTATTCACTTCCTGGTAACCGAGAAAGGCAGAAACTCTTTTCAGTGAAACCTTACATTGGGCCCACTGAGCTAATGCCATTGGGTAAAACATGAGTGGCATTCTAAGCATGTCAAAGGCCACAATTGAAGAAAAGAGAACCGATGCACTGATTTGACCTGACGTAGCGTACGCATAGACCAGGAACGTGACTGCTGCCGCGAACGTTGGCAAAGCACTCATGTATGCGCGGAGGAAGGCTCTGAGATATGCAATCCCTCTCAAGCTGGCTGTAAAAGTATACATCAGAGTGGTGATATTAGCAAGGTGGTATAAATGAAACAGCGATTACAACAGACAGGCAACACAAATCATAAACTTACCTAGCTCCTCTTTTCGGAACACATCAATACTTTCAGATAATGGTTCCTCCCAGCTGAACATTTTTATAGACAGTATTCCTTGCAATGCTTCATTCTCGGTCTTCACACGTTCGTCGGTATGTTTTACCATTGCTCTGTTATATGCAAACATCTTCCCACTGATTTTCCCAAGTACAGGTATAGCAAAGATAATGATTAATAAACCAACCAGACATGGCCATCCAAGTAATGTACCGAGGATAGTCATGTAACCTGCAATTTGAAAAAGTCCATCCCAAAGAGTGTGTAGCTGTAACATAAACATCTCGACTTTGGTTGCATCAACTTGCATAAGGTTGACAATTTCTCCTAGAGTCGTCTCCTGACTTGCCGAGGACGCCAGTCGAAGAGATTTACGATATACAGATGATGATATAGCAGTCTTCATCTGCCATGAACACCGATTCATACGAAAGAAATAAGCACTTTCTGTCAGAGCCTTGATACCAATACATACCATTAATAGTGCAGATAACCAATAACCCCGATAGTAAACCATTGGCGGATCATCTTGGGTGATAACTCCACTTTGTACATCTTGTAGATACGACAGTATGAAATTCAATAAGATGGGAAATGTAAAGTTGAGACAACTATTAATGAATCTGAATACACCGGCAATAATAATTCTTGATTTGCACGTTGCAACAAGTGAATGGATGAGACGACTTTCCAATTCTTCTGGACTCTCAGATTCTCCATCTTTTATATTATCACTCTTCTCCTTCTTGACACTCTTCTTTTTCTTTTTTGGTACATAACTATTATATGCATCTTCAAACAACTGCTCGACGTGTTTACTTTTGTCAATATTCGTCAGCGGTGCTAAGTCCTCTTGTTCTAGCCATTCTCCATTCTTACGAAGGTAGGCAGCTCGAGAGAACATTGGCTGTGCCCATGTAAATGTTAGTTGACTCAATATATTAGCATTTTCCTCTGGACGATCCTTCCATTGCATAGGCTTAATATTATTATCATTATTATCAGCCTTCACCTCCACCTCTTCTTCTTCTTCTTTTACGGACTTCTTAAAGAGACCCATCTTAACTGCAATGCCCGAATATTATCTCGGCCTGAGGTCTCTGATACGGGCTACTCCTATTATGCTACTACTGTTTGCACGGCTACTCCGTATGATTGCCACCACAGAAATAAATGACAAATGACAACCATCGAGAATCGAGCTGACTACTTATGAGGTCGATACGTAGAAACTCGCATGAAACTAAGGAACTCACCCCTAAAAAATCTTAGTCAGCTTTGGTGTGGTTGTTGATGAAGTAGTAGAAGCAACAATCAACAATCATTGCAGCCATGCCTCGTTTCCATACTATACTTTGTATATTGTCGCTGGGCGGTACTGTGGATTCATTTAACTCGCTGTCAACGATATCAAATTATGCTCATAAAACATATGATGTGCAAAATAATATCTTACATTCAAATGATTATCAATGTAGTATACGCCGTAACACAATCTGCCTATCATTATCAAATACTGATGATAATGATATGAATACTACTGTTGATTTGGATACAGATCTTAATAAAGAAATTGAAGATGCATTGTCGTTGGCCCAAGATGCCCTATTGCAAGAAATGGAAGAAATGGATGAAGATGATACGTCAGAGGAATACATTGATACTATTGCAGATATGTTATTAGAAGCACCACCAACACAACCATCAACAATACCCGTAACAATACCTATGCCTCCAAAGGAAGAACCATCTGAGGCTATTATAACAGCTGGGCTTGAGGAGACAGCTGTAGTAGAAGAAGAAGATGGGGAACCTCCACAACCACCAACAAAAGAAGATGATATATCGCTTGCAGAATCACTACAAAAGAAGGCAGCTGAGGAATTAGAGAAACAAATGGAGAAACTTAAAGTGTCTATATTTGGAGTGAAAGATGAATTAGCAGAGACAGAAGCTAGTATCAAAAAGGAAGATGAAACTGCTGCTGTGATTCAGAAGGACATTGAAAATAGTATTAAGGAAAGGGAGGATATGATAAAACGTATTGAAGAGGAGTTCGCGTGAGTATTTGCATTTCCATATATATGTAATAGAGTTGTTTGGAATTTGCACATATCTCATCATACCAAAACAATATCTATAACCTACAGCTCTGAAAAGAAGAGTTTACTTGCTCAAATGGAGATTGCTTCTGCTGAATTGAAAGTGGCAATGGGCGAGTCGGCCCAAAACATAACTAATGCTAAGACAAAGGCAACTGAAGGCGAGAATGCATTAATTTCACTTGTAGATTCTCTCAAGACGACAATTGATGAAGCATCGGCCAAGACTATTGAAATCAATATGGATAAGGAAAAGATTGAAAGGTCTAAACAAACAATATTAGATAAGGTAATTCAGGAGGGTAAGAACAAAGTAGCACGGTTCAAGAAGTCAATGGAAGTTGATATTAGTTATGCCAAAGATATCAATGCAGATCTTGCCCGTCGAGTTGAAGAAGCGGAGAGTTTGGTTCGTGGAGCATATGACCAAATCAATCAAATACGAACTGATAGAGTATCCTTACAGCAACAGATTGCTGATGTTGAAAAGAATGCACTGGCAGAAATATCATCCTTACAAGCTGGGATTACACAAGAAGATGAACGATATGCAACTACTTTACAACAGGAGAAAGAACGACTCGACGCTGTAATTGAAACTGCATATCAAGCATATGCAATACGAATCTGCAAAAAGATTACAAATAGACAAGCTGTAGAGGATGAATATAAAGATCAATTACGTGGAGTGAATAAGAAAGTCTCGGCTGCAAAGGCAAAGCAAAAAGCTAGAGTCAATGAATACTTGGATAAGCTGGAAGCAAAGCATAAGAAGGAACGTATTGCAATCTATCAAGAGAAGGTTGAAGCTCTATCTGTGATACGAAAACAAATGAAGGCAGAACTGGCAATTGAAAATGAAAAGATTGAAAAGATACATACAACTATGCAAGCAAAAATTGATGAAGTACAGGAAGAAACATCAGCGGTCAAGGCTGAGTTTGAAAAGGAACTGGCAGAGAAACGAAAGATTGCTCAGGAAGAGGAAGCTGAACTATTGGACAAGATTGAGGATGTCAGGGTAGACATGACAGATAAACTCAAAACACAACGGAGACTGTACCAGGAAAAGAAGGATGAATACTTGGATGAAATTCAACCACAAATATCAAAGTCAGAGGCAGAGCTACATCAATCTTGGAGAGAACTAGCGGGTATTAAAAAGTCTGTCAAGGATGTTAGTGCCAAGCGTGATGATATGATAGCTGATGTTTCCAAAACACAAGCATTGATAGACTCATATGAGAATGATCGAACTAGCTTTAGAAAGTCTATATCATTGACTGCAAAAGTAGCAAAGGATAAGATTCAAACAAAGACAAGACGATTGCTGAAGAGGAAGGATAAGGAGTAGTGAATGTTGAATGATGTACACCTATCGATGAGTATATGTTGTGATCACTAATCAGAGTATTAAAAGAAGTATCGTACTTAAACATGTTTTACAAGTAAGATCGATTGTCATTGGAAGGGGCTTGGTATTTTCTCTCTTTTTACGGGAAACGAGTCTCAAACAGCTGTTCTTCCCTCATTTTAGGATACCGGGTGACCGGGTGTCATCGATTGAAGTTGTTTTCAACGAAATCAAAGCGCGCGATGATGCACTAACTTTTTTTAACCAATGCTGGACAATAATACGGCTGATAACAGTCAATAAAATATAGTATATAACCATGGCATTTGATCAACCAATAGAAGCGGACAGTCCAGATGATCCGGGGTTACTTTCATCAATTATAGGTAACACAGTCATGTGGCTTCTTGGTGGTGATAATGATGATAGAGAAAATACCCTGGGGGACAACGATAAGGAGGATGATGATCCAACTACAGAAAATAAACGTATAGATAGAGAACTCAGGGATCACAAAGAAGTTGTAGATAGTGATGATATATGTGGTGGCAGTGGAAGTAATGTAATATCTGATGGCAGTGCACATGATGTGTCATGTGATGATAATAGTAGAAGAAAATCAATTATAGAGGTTGATACTGATGACCCCTGCCCTGGTGCTGCAGCTACATCGGGAGATTCCATTAATCAATCAGAGGATGAAGCTAATAATGATGATAATGGCGTTGATGATGATGATGTTAGAGATAAGAAAAGCGAGGGTAAAAGTTCACCTAATAATTTATCACCAGTCAGTGTACCCGACTTTTGCGATGATGATAACGATACTACATCATCAAAGAGAAGTGAGAAATCGCCTCGGGAATCCCCTACAAAGGATGACCAATCATCTACTACATCATCAAGTATGGATCCATCTACTACTGAAATTATGAATGATTTAGTAGCAGTGATGGAGAGTAGTCATTTATCATCATCAACTCCTGAAACGTCAAACTCAAACAGTAAAGATCAGCCAGCAACTTGTATGTTACAAACCTCTCAAGGCAAATTAACATCCTCTTCTGCAACGTCAATATCAGCATCTTATTCAGCATCTACATTTACCAATGCCACACAATCAACTAGTATTAATAACAACGGCAACACTACACCAACATCTCAACAAAATCTTCCACAATCAACTACTAGTAATTCCACCCCCAATATGATAAGGGGCAAGGATAAGAAAATGTCATGGAGTGATGAGTGTGGTGGTCGGTCATTAGTTGAATACTTTGATGAACCTGCGCCCACTGGCCATACTAAACATTGGAGTTCAATGAGACGTAAAGCCAGACATAGTTTTGATGCAGCGGAGACGAATATCAAAGGCGGACCACGAAGACAACAAGGGCAGCCTCAGATTCGTGTTATTAAGAGTGCTTTGAAGAGATCGGGGAGTTATAGTCCTCCTGTAGCTTCTTTGTTTGCAAGTGATGGTAGACCACTGCCCTCTTCTGCTAATTCATGCTCCACAAGCTCTAGCGATTCGTCCTTCATGACATCTCGGACGGGAACTATGAAGTCTTTTAGATCAATATCGGTAATAGGTTCATCTTCTGATGAGTCTGATCTACCAACCAAGATGTCAGGTCAATCCCTTGACACTCAAGACTCCATGGCTGGTGTTACTGATACCAAGCTAAATGCCAATAGTGACGTACAATGCGTCCCTTCGACATTTGGTAATGGGGGTATAATTATACCAAGAGGTGGGCCCGACTCACGCTATCTATATCCTAGAAATAGTGACCCAAGATATCAGCTGACATTGGGTGCTGGAAGTATGCCACCGCCGCCGCCTGCGGGTGGTGCTGCTGCTGCTCAACAAGAAAGTGGGAAGAATACTCCAGATGCACCAGCACATGTCAAGGCTGGTGGCTCTCCCAACAACAATCTTGTCAGTGGTAGAAGTAGCCCCGGTCATCACCACCATCATTTCTTACCCCGTCATGCCAATGGATATGTCTCACCTCAGTATGGCTTTTATGTCAACATAACGCCACCTACTCCCGAGCTTTTTGCCAAGCATGAGAGAAATGCCAAGCACACGCAAACGTATCATCAATTTCAATCTCAGAAGAAACTCCAAGCCCCGTCACCAATTCCCGAAGGATCTTCCTTTGGTGAGACTCAGCCTATACCGTCTCAAGCCATACCCCAACGATTTGTAGGTAGGTCAAGTGTACCCCGACCTTCCTCAAATAGAGCCACTCAAGAAAGAGATTCTCAATTGCAACAATCTGATGGTAATAGACAGCAACAACAGAATTCGTTGAAACCAACCTTTACTCAAAATAAGAAGGGTATGGGAATGCTTTTGGCTGAGAATCCACATCACGGTGCTGTCTGGATGGGATGATGCGAAAAGAAGAGTAATTATTGTGGTATGGATACCTCAGTATTAGAAAAGGATCCCTTGCTTCACAATTATAGAGACAGCTAGCTAATTAAAGGCTATGTCACCCTAATATTATTACTGCGTGTTTATATGTAGTCTTAAAGTATCAGGTATTCCTCGGTCTAGCAGCTACCATACGCTACGCTACATAGCTACATATTCTTCATTCATCAGGTATCCTTGGATCCCCCCTTCATTTTTTTACGATGGCGAATGGACAAAGAGACTCTCCTCTTAGACCCATCATACATCAAAGCCGATATTGAAAGAGATTGAAAGAGTTAGGGTATTTCAAAACAGAAGAAGAGATTTGAAGAGCAGTGTATTATTGTAACTCGTAGTATACCGACTAATGGTGAAGCGGAGGCGAACTTCAGATACCATCAATTTTCTTTCAATGCGATATGCCATCACATCATCAATTGCAACTATTCTATTAGCTTCAACTTTGATATCACCTACATGTTCATTCTCTCCTATTTATATTAAACAAAACTTAGTATCACCAATAATCAACAATGAATGCCGTGTAGGAGGATACTGCACACATGATATGTGTTTGCATGCCTCCGAAGAGGATGATGATGGCAACTCAAATGAAAGTAATATCGAAGCGTCCAGAGATGCTACGGATAACATCAATAATGATATCTCTAGTGAAACAAATATTGATGATAATGATGATGACGAAGTAGATATAATCACTCAACGATTACGCCGTAATGCTGACAATGTAATTAACCCGATTAAAGAAGTAGAAAAAATGAAACAGGAAAATGAGGATGAGGCAAGCAATAATAGCACAGGTGCAACACTATATTCTCAAATGGTTGCAGAGGTGGTTGATCCAGACTTTGATCCGAGTGTTTCTGTTGAAGAAGAATATGTTGCAACATCTTTGAAAGAGTTGTTGTCAAGAAAGGGCGAAATGTTATCTAAATTGGGTCCGGGGATTGCTACATTGCCTCTTGATCCATCATCGGACGAAGCCAAGTCAGAGGCAGAGCTTGCAAAGAAGGAAACGGAGTTACAACAAGCAGTTGAGGAGGTGAATGCATCTGGTGAAGCAAAATGGAATGACTCCAACCTCGAGGAAACAAGTACCAAACAAACTGAGGTATTGGAGAAAGCACATAAACTTCAAACGGAGATTGATCAACTCTTTATAGACGATTGTGGAGCTGTATTGCTTGCCAATCTAGCATTCTATGAGGCATTTTCATTGCAAGATGCCGAGAGTATGAGAGATGTATGGTGGCAAAGTCCTAGTGTAATGTGTATACATCCTTCCCATCCTCCATTGATTGGTAGCACGGCAGTCTTTCAAAGCTTTACTACCATGTTTGAGAATGATATGAAAGCAGGAGCTCGTGTTAGAGATGGAGGGAAGAAAGCTGGTGCCGGCGGAGTATATATGACTCCTACAAACATACGTGGATTTTCAATAAGAGGAAGTACAGCATCTTTGGTATGTGACGAAGAGATTAGAAATAGAGGAACAGCAGGAGAAAGTAGTAGTCGAGAAGGCGGTTTATTAGTTAACAAACTTCTAACAACAAACATCTTTAGAAAGATAAATGGTCAGTGGAAGATGACACATCGGCATGCAAGTTGGCACCCAACAACAGCTGCCTCTCAAGCAGCAGTGAAGGCTGAGCCGGGGATAGTATTGTATGATGAGAAGAACACAGATACAAACGCATCATCCAATAGTAAAAGCAAAACAAGTTTGACTCTAAAGAAAATGAATGGGGAAGGGACATCAAAACGGCCCAATAAGTCATCGTCTGTGCCATCCTCGCTCGAAGGACTTGATACTAATGCAGTGCTTGGAGTTCCCAAGCCGAAGGAAGAAGAGAAGAAGAAAGAACCAAAGAGTGAAGAAGGTATGATGGGAAAGATTATCAATTTGAGTGACCTATTAGGTGGAGGAGGTGATAGTGATAAAGATGAAGAAGACAAGGGCATCGCTGATGCATTGTCTGATATGTTAATGGGTTCTGCCGACAGTGGAAGCTCAAGTACAACAGGATCAGGTACGCCAGAAGACCCTTTCATAACCCGCAAGATAATAAAGATTGGACCCGAGGGCCTTGATGGATTAATCGGAAAGAATAATAAATCTAGTGATGACGATGAAGAAGAAGATAAAGAAGTGGTAATTGATTTAAGAGACAAGTCGGAGGAAGAGAGGAAAGAAGTACTATCAAATCTAGTAGATAATGTTATCAAAGATGCAGGTCTTTCGTCCAGTGACGTGAATAAATCAGCCTTGGATACATCTACTATTTCAAGCAGCAAGGACAGCTCAGAAGACATTCGACAACGAACAATAGCGACACTTAGGAAGCTCGCCGACGACGGACTTCTCTCTTCCAAACAAAAGCGAATATTAATGACCAATATAATAACAAGCACTGCATCTGGTACAAACAGTATTGTGGAGGTAGCTTATGAATTGCTTTGTACCGGAAAAGATGACATAGGCATTGAGGATTTCACTGAGCAATGTCACGCGTTTGCAGACAGTCTCGATAATGAATATCAGTCCTAAATGCATATGTATTCGTATAGGCAAGCAAATAAATAAGCTAATGTACCTTGCGCTGCCTACTCGCTCTTACTCCGCTTGCTTTTCTTCTCCTTCTTGTGTCGCTTACGCTTCTTGGCTTTGGCTCCTTCTTCATCAACATCGTCTTCGTCCTTTTCTCCTTCTCTTTCTTGAACTCCAGTAATCTCTTCTAGCCAATTCTCTTTGCCTCGTTGTCTCGCAAGTGCCTCTTTCCATACGTTTTCACCCTCAAGGTATTCCTTCACTGCACAGGAGACCATTACTGACCGCCCCATTGCATTGCTCCCTAACCTATTTAAAGATTGTGACAGCTCAGCGGACATTGCCGCCTTGTCTTCAATCGTCGGAAGGGCTTTGAATAATTTTTCAACAGTATAATGTCCAACACGTTCGGCAGCAAGATATGGAATGCGATCATTCAGCTTTTGTATGAGAACCTTTGACGCTGTTGATTTAGATGGGCCGTCCAATAATGCGTCCATTATGCTGTTTGAAAGAAGAGGATATGTTGTGAGATATAAGTATAAAAGTCAATGAGAAGAAACATGTTTCTGTCAACTTACCATCGACTACCAAGACCATCATTTGCAATCTTAACCAGATCGTCAGTGGTATAGATATTCAATACGCTTTTTACCCAATCTTTTCTTAGCCGCTCCTTGAATTGTAAGATGTGATAAAGAGTTCTTGCCCCTGACGCATCTATAGTAAGCCTACTGTTATCTCCTTCCCCGCCATAACTTCCTGGAGTGAGTCCTAACAATAGAGGAATGCAGTCAGTGGCCGCAACGCCTTTGGTTTTGCTTCTCTTCTTGCGTTTCTTCTCATCACTCTTTGGTTCATCTGTGGTGTTATCATTTGCAGAGGCAACTCCATTTATAGTTGCAAAACCACGAGTTAATGCAGACAAGATCTGCTCCTGATCTTGAGAACTGCCCTTGGTTGCGCACATCTCGACTGCTCTCCAGACTACACCCATCCGTGGACTCTTTCGTTTCATAACTTTGCTTTCTTCAACTGCTGTTGCATCTCCTCTATCTTCTTTCGATCTAGGGGGCAGGATAATAGCTTCTCTTGCACTTAGTATTGAAGCATCCTCAATAATACCACATAAACATTTGGCCATTCTTGATGCCTGTTCTTTACTCCTTACAGTTGTCAAAAGAGTTTGAACAACAAAGTTTGATACCCCATGCTTGATATAGTCACGTAATGATGCCTCATTATAAAAGCCTCCAACAGTACAAAGTTCATCATGGAATGAATCAGAACAGCAACGAAAGATGGCCTCTAGTAATATTGAGCCTCGAGGTTCTCCAGACAGCCCATAGATGATATCTCCTGCATATAATTGTTTGGCAGTAGCTCCTTCTTCACCTTCAGTGGTGTTGTTTGTTGTGATGCTAGAATCCCAACATAGTAAGCGATGAACTAGTGACTCCGCTTGACTTCCAGCACTATATCTAGGCTCTTGTGGTAGAATGACTAATCTTCTATCGGCAACAATTTCCTTCTTTTCACTACTTATAGACGATTTAGATCCATTCTTAGATTGGTAATCACGATAGGATAAGAGACGAAGTATCTGAATCAGAAGCGGCCCTGCACTTGGATGACAAGTCTGTTGTTGTAATTCTCCCGGCGGCTGTACTGTACCGTCATTATTATCACCCTTGAGAGATATAATGGATACAAATTCATCCATCAAACTTTCAGCTCTGTCGTAAAAACTACTATCTGATTGTAATTCAGAGACCATTTTCATCTCCTTCATAACAGTAACTTCTTGTGGTGTCTTGTTTTTATCTTCGCTATCAGCTGTGGCATTAAATCGTTTCTTCTTCTTTTTCTTCTTATCTTTAAGCTTACCTCTTCGTGTGGCTGCTAATGCACCAGTATCCCATTCACTCAATACATCACCTTGTTTGTTGACAGTAGATCCAGGCGGAGCAAAGGCATCGATGAATTCAACTCCTGATAAGATACATAGTGATGTACGTAAAACATGACTTCCGCATACATGTGCTGCCAAATCTGTTGCATACAACTTCAATTCTTCAATGGATTGTAATAATAATTTGGATAATGATTGTGATATTGATACTACAGCTTCTCCTCCCCCTCCACTTTCCCCTTTGAGTAAAGCTCCGTACGAATCTTCAATTACCATTTTACCCTCATTATCCTGTCCATCATCAAAGTCATCTAAATTGACTTCAACATCTGCAGCAACACATCGTAATACAGTCTGTGCAACATGACTACCAAATCGATGCGTTGATAAAAATGTCCAATATGATATCATACTTGATAATATAATACGTTTGGATATGATTGAATATCGACAACATATACGTATTAATGTTTCAACTTGTTGACTTGGTATTTCCTCACATGCCAATGAGGCGAATTCATGATAGATTGATGATAGGGCGGCATGTGCTGCACTTAACATTGGTGGATATTCTGGCGGTTCTATATTATCATCAGTTGATTCTTCATTATTTATGTTCTTTTGATAGTATGCTACATATTCTTTAGTTTGTTGAGCGGCAACTGTTTCATCTAGTGGCAAACCGTTGATATATGATACTGTATCTAGCTTTGGCCGTCTTGGTCTGCCATATTCTTGCTCGCCTGACATCTTTATGCTACTACGTATGTTTATCGTCTACCTCTTCTCTCGACAACACCTATTGTAGGAGATTGTTGACAATCAATATTTATTATAAAGAAAATATCTTTGAATGAAGCACTCCTACTCGACCGGACCACTGACAAAGATCGTTAAAGACCTGATGTAACAAAGTATATCTCTATTGTACGAGGTTGATAAGTTGGACAGTTAGAAGCAAGCTATTGAAGTAAGCGAGAGATCATTATTGATTGGCTGTCATTTAGGAATCCGTTTTGGGTTTGAGGATACCCCGGCGCACCTCTCCCCGCATGTGTGAGGACATCCCCCATCATGTTGTCTATTCGCCTATACGTCAGTATTATATGCTTTATACCGCTAATATCATCCACTAATGCATCTTTGTTCGGGGTAGTATCTACTGCAAAGCATCAGTCGCCGCTGGTATCCTCATCCATCTTATTGCAACAACTAAGAGGAGGAGGAAATGACGATGATGATGTTGATAATGTGCCAGCATTTCGACCATACCTACCATATACACTTGCAATTCGGGATTCCATTATGATTGCACATTCATTTCATAATCATCCATCATTTGGACCTGCGGGTGGGCTACATGGGGCGACATATACAGTTGATGTAGAGTTTGCTTCGAAAAAGTTGCATAAAGAATGCAATTGGGTGATTGATATAGGTGTTGCGTCTGACTTGGTAGCAGAAGTATTGAAGAAATACAATTATAAGAATTTAGATGAAGTATTTGGAGATGACATCATGACAACTACCGAGTTTATGTGTCAAACTATACATAAAGATATTACAGAAAAGCTAAGAGAAAGATATGCAAATGGAGATGAGACTGAATTTGAAGGTTGGATGAAGGTATCACTGTGGGAGAGTCACAAAGCATGGGCGTCATTTGAAGGTCCTTCTTCATAGATTAGTAGTAGAAGATTGTGTGTAGAGCGAAAACTATCAATGAACCCGTCTCTAAGACATTAGTTTACAACTTCAATGCTAGCTTTATAATACTTCTTTGATGATTCAATCTATTTCTGTCATAGATCCTATTTCTGACATAGATCAAGATGAAGTAGACACCTGATCACCCAACAGAGATATTATAACTCTGCTTCTATTTCCTCTTACATCTCGAAGTCTGATGAAATAGTTTTGTACTTCTCTCTCAGCATTACTGCATATTTGTTATCTCCATTGTACCAATTGATGACGAAATTTGGTGTCCGTAGTACATTAGTTGTTTTATAATGATGATAAATATGGCCAAAGACAATTCCCAAAAAGTCTAGTACTGGTACTTCCCCCTCAAGTAAGAATGTCTGTGCGATATAATCAATATGAATGTTAGTGATTTGTTGTCATTAGCAAACGAGCAATGGCAAAATCTTTTCATGTAATCAAAGTAAATGAAATGAATACAAAATCAACTCACCTGAGCTAAGAAGAACCAAGGCAATAACTCAGCTCGTGTATTAAACAACTCAAACATATTCACTTCCAACCCTTCATGATATCGACTCCAAACATATACAAGGAATGTACTCAGATTATGCCCAAGAAATCGTGGACTTAGACCCATCATGGAATATCCTGCAACCATACACCCAGCTCCAAAGAATATCATTAACCAAAAGTCATATGGAGTACTATGATTGAGTCTTTCTAATGTTGACATGTACGTCCATACAAATTGTACAGTCATCAAGTAACCTAAACCTAATTGACCAAAGTTTAGAAAAGCAGTCAGTGGTCTCCAAATTTGTAACTTTGTTAATATAGGATTCCATTCCAACTGCAGTATAGAAGGAAATCCACCATTATTCTTATCTGTCATGTACCCCAATATCGCTGCCCCAAATGATGCTGTTAAGTATGCCTTTGTTAATGGTGGTGTTTTATGATATGCTTCTATTATTGAATTTAATGTATTGTCGTCACCGAAATCATCCCCATCTGCTATATCAAAGTCGAACATACCATCTTCTTCATCAAAGTCAAAGTCTGAATCTGAAAATTCATCATCTGAGTAATCGTCGTCATCTGTATCATCATCAAATGCTCCACCTCTAATTATAGAAATGCGTGATTGCAATGGTAGTATATCGTTTATATCCGATGATGAAGAAGATATAATATTATCATTGATATTATTGTGTACTCTTCTTCTTTTTATACTATGAAAGCTCGGTCTTTGCAAAAGAGAAGGAGTGACGATTGTTGTTGATCTTGCTCCGATGACTAATGTTGGGAAATGAGAAAATATCGCTATCAGCGGGAAAAGCCTAACTACGAGGCTATATATAATATGATGTTGCATATTGAATAGGTGAGATAGGCCGCGATCATCAAAGGTCAATAATATGACCCTCCACTTCTGCTCCACTTGTCATTTTTCACAGAGTTTGTGCGTAATTTGAGCTCATAACCCCATCAACTTTGATTGGTGTTACAACTAGAGTATTGTACGATACAAAAAAGTTGTGATAGGAGGGTAAATTATACAGGCCAAATGATATCGGTTAGTATGTCTACTACGTCTCTATATACGGTGATTTGTATAATCTTGCTGATATCTGGGCGGCTCGATGCTTTCCAATCAATAACTTTTTGTACACATAATATGCACAAAAATAATTGCAACTTGCAAATGGCGGTTGATGTTAATGAAGGTGATGTAGTACTATATTCAGATGATATGGATGAATCTAATACTGACAATAATAGCGATGGTAGAAACTGGGGAGCACCATCATCATCATCATCGTCAACTCTAGAAAAGCGTACAAATAATATATCAAGATGGAGTTCACTTAATCCAAAGATTAAAGAACGTATCGTAAAAGAAGCACAGGAACGTGCAATCCGTAACAAGAAACGTAGAGAACCAGCAGAGGCCAAGAAACGACGATTATATTCCCAATATAAACAAATGCAACAACAATCTAAGAAAGATAAGTATGTGAAACGGAACTTACCACCCAATTCGAAAGAACGTATCTCATTATCGGATATTGAAATTGGTACTACATTACCGGGTAAAGTTATATCATTAACAAATTTTGGTGCATATGTTGATATTGGTTCCGAAGCTGATGGTTTATTACATGTTAGTCAAATTACACGTGAGGAGTTTGTTACACATCCACGACAATATCTATCTCCCGGTGATGAGGTTGATGTACGTGTTGTCCGGCGTGATGCTGATATGAAGAAATTACAGCTAACAATGTTACCCGAGGAGATATTAGAAGAGGAGAATGTATTGAAGAAATTTGAAGAGAATGATATTAATGATGATGATAGGATACAGTTGGACGAGGTTGAGGTTGACGATGAGCTTTGGGGAGAGATTCGTCGTGTAACAGACTATGGTGCATATGTTGAGCTGGGCGCGGTAGTTCGTGGATTCTTACACTTTATGGACCACCCTATGTTTGGAGAAGTGAAGGGATCACATCCGAAGGAGTTTATGCAAATAGGTGATCGTGTTAGGGTGTGGGTGCTAGATGTTGATAAGACAAAAGAAAGAGTCAAGCTAACTGCCAATAGACCCACGGGCTTACCCGGCCCAAGGAGAGAAGTTCAGTGGATTTAAAACTGTAGAAAATAGAAAGTCAAAGTACACAGTGTCTACTATTTCTTCGAGAATGTCTATATATTTATCTTCCCTAACTCAAAGTCGTCTAGACTAGATTAGAAGCCCTTGTAATCTCCTGAATCAGGATCCAAATCGCCGACGCCGCTATGAGCTGATCCACCTAATGCACCACTTTCCATGATATCCTTTTGATAATTATACCATTCCATTGGTACATCCTTTGCCAGCTTGACCTTTGACCTAAAGCTAAAGTTCTTACTCTTCAAAGACTTAATATCACCCATGGCAGCACTCCAGAATCCACCTACAACTTCAAGATCGGGATTCAATCGATATCCTGGCACACAGTCTGCACGTAAGAAAGCTCCATTGAAGTTACAACCCGATAGTTTCGACGCTGCTATATTCATTCTACCCTCACCTGCTTTGGCTCTTACAGAGCCTATGAATGTTAGTCGCTTTGCAATAGATGTCGGGATTGTAATATCAGGTACTGATGCTTCATCGTTCTCTTCTCCTTCCTCTTCATTATCTTCTTTACTCTTTTCCTTTTCTGCATTTGTGAATACTACTGAAACAGGATCAATACCTCCACATGTATCCTTTATTGCATCTACCAACTTGATTACATCATCTTCACTCCATTCTGTACTAGGTGATATTGTAATTTCAGGTATTGGTTGTAATCCTGCATCCCAAATAGCACCACATTTACCTGATATGTCATCACTACTTTCTTCCAAGTAGCTATCAACACTGTTAATCTCTTTCCCATCAAAGAATGGTACCATCACACCTTCTACTCCATCTACACTTTGCAATTGGTTTAATGTATCACTCAAACTACCATCTTCTCCTCCTCCTGCTAAAGAATATATAATTGGTACAGGTCCGGGAAAGTTACCTCTTGCATCCTCCTGTTCTTTACCCATTGGTGTTAATGCATCAACAGTCCCCTCCACGAATATAGCATTAGCTTTTGCTTTCATACGTAATGTGGAACTTAACTTTGTTACCTCACTTGCTCGTAATAGTAATGCCGTTGGGTCAGATGGTTCTGGTAATACAATTTCAGGATGATATGTTAACTTCTTTGATGGACTTCTAAATGCCTCTGATAGACGACTACGAGCAGTTTGTGCCTTTGATGATTCTGTAATTGAGAGGGATACTACATGTTGTATTTGTATTTGTATTATACAAAGAAGGAGAATATGTGATAACTTTATATTACAGTTGGATATGTTCATCATCATTATGAGATAATATAGATGGTACTCGTTGCTAGCGCGGAATAGGGTGTAAGTATATTTGTAGTGGCGAAAGGTTGCATACCTATAATTTATTTGTTATCGTTTATTATATTTGATCAAAAAATGCATGGGTATCCTAACTTTTTAGTTGTCGTGCGTCATTTATATGACATAAAGAGTTGTAGTCTAGTGATATAATGGATGCGGATAAAGCAGATATATCAGTGGATCAATGTGATACTAAAGTAATAGATGTAGAGAGATCAGTGCAAGAGTATCTAGACTCGTTCATAGCCGACAGTACAACATTCGACCGTATGTTTTGCTGTGAGACATCAAGTTCTCTGTATTGCAGTAATTGTTGCAACCTTTTGGTACCAGATGATTCTCTCCCGTCTTCTCTCCATAATATTTCTTTGAATCTACCCTTCAATCTTGATATAATTTTGGATGATCGAAGAGCGTCAGCAACTGGATTACATGCCGTCGCATTACTGAACAATACAAATAACAGTACCATAGATAAAAGTAGTAATTCAGTACAACTTATAGATGTTGCAAATAATGATGAGATACCCAGATATTCACAACAAAATGATACATATCTACTCTTTCCATCACCGGGAGAATCTATACCATTGGAATCAGTTTCGTCCAAAGTGAAAACATTGGTAGTGTTAGATTGTAAATGGACAAAGAGCTCAATATGTCGAAAGAATAATGATCTCTCTCTGTTGCAAAAGTTACATTTATCTAATCCACCTAAACAAAGTTTCTACTGGAGATGGCATAATGAAGGTCCAGGTATGATATCTACCATCGAGGCGATCTATTATGCGGCATTTGAAGTGCTGCAAAAGAAGAACAGTACAATATTACAATCTACTGTCACTACTAATGACCAATTGGCAGATACAAACAACCTACTGCATTTGCTTTGGTTATTTGGTCATCAAAGAGCAGCCATACTTCGATCAGCTCAGGATAAAGGTAAACCTCCACCGTTTACAAAAGAAGGAAAGGAGGCACAGCGTGAAATGAGAAGACAAAAAGGAACTTGGAGACAGTTGAGACATAAAGATGATGAGCGTAGACTGATAGAAAAGAAGATAATGAAGAGGAAGGAGA
>Ga0214481_100429_pt1 | contig 21798 bp, 20 predicted proteins | sample M1_20Mar14CPVII9_4_FD_165057 | JGI IMG/M metagenome (GOLD analysis project Ga0214481, IMG submission 165057) | Marine eukaryotic communities from Monterey Bay, California, United States - M1_20Mar14CPVII9sort6BwellG10 | ecosystem: Environmental > Aquatic > Marine > Unclassified | place: USA...
AGGAATATGTACTCTTGAGTATGAGTAGGCAAGGGATACATAACATAAGAATCGAAATACCTTATAACAACTTGTATCAATCACATTGAACTATTAACACTTCTGTGCACGTAAGCTCTGCCTCCTTTAACATTACTGGGATATGAGTTGCAGATTTTGATGTTGATGTACTTTTCAATCGATAACTTGTGTTCAATAACTTCTTCTCTGCTCTGATAATGTCACTGCAGCGTGATACCATCAATCTACTACTAGCTGACAAATGGTACATTATATCCGACAACAATTGCAATCAGTATCGATAACTGTATCGGTATATTATGGATACTCCGTCTTTAGTATTAGTAACGCAAGATGTGTACTTTTTTGCAATATGTGTTACTAGAAAGATAATGAGATCGGTGTGACCTGATTATTGATGCTAGCGACAAAAGACCTGCATCAAAATCTGACACAGTGACTGCATCCACGGTATACGAACTGCATAGCGTTTCTAAAGCTATCTTTGCCCAATGTTGGCACAACAAATCAAACTCATAACTTTTGCAAAATAAGAGTTCATTGAGTTGAAAACTACTTAAGTCGTAGATGTATGAGCGAGATATTATTGCTATTGCACATGTGCTCTTTACATCAGCGTTTGATGCTCTTTTCAGTGGTGAAGGTCTTATGATATCAGTAAGCGATCTTACAAAAGTGCATATCTTGTGCACACTTTTTCTATTCTAATAGTGTTACTTCGGTTCTGCTAGGCAGAGGCAGAGCTTACGGGCACAGAAGTGTTAATAGTTCAATGTGATTGATACAAGTTGTTATAAGGTATTTCGATTCTTATGTTATGTATCCCTTGCCTACTCATACTCAAGAGTACATATTCCTGGGTGCATTGGCAACATGATCATTCTGTTTAATCCAATTCTCAACTACCTCGGCTAAGATCTGACTACCCCCACCACAAACAATCTTGACTGGAATTACAAATGGATATGTACCCTTCATAGCAGTTTCAATCCAGCCGGGTAGATGCTTGTCAAGTTTATATACTGCTTCCTCGGCTGTCAAGCCATGTAAATCAATCATAATATCGTCTTTCCTTCTACCACGGCTGGCTGACGAGGGCTTTATTGTTTTGTATAGGTTGGATACCTCGCCTACTTGTATAATGAACTGAGTTCTACCTGCCTTGCCTCCTAGTTGATCGTCAACAAGAGGATTGTCTACTACTTCCACAGATTTAGTCGACTTAGATGGTGAGGTTCTCTGCTTTGGCTTAGTCCGCTCCAAGTTCATGGCATTGAGTCGTTGTCGTATCTCTTTAAATGTAGGCTCAGCCTCGGCAAAGACACGATATAACGAGAACATCCACTGTTTCCTGTCCTTCTCTTCTTCATCCTCGGGTGGTGCTATTTGTACTGGTCTCTTCTTCTTACTCTTTTTGTGTTTCTTATTCTTCTTCTTTCCTTTGGGGGACTGCTGTTTTGGTTGTTCGTTTGCTGTTGTCTCAGTTTGTGTAGATTGCATGATTGTAATTTCTAAGACGCCATCTTCTTCTATACCTAAATCTAACGGTGTTTTCTTCCCAATACTGCTCAAGAATAGTGTTGTGCCATTGTGTTTGATCCGAAGTGATTTGATTGATACATTCGTCTCCGTGGCGTAATCTACGAGGAGCTCCTTTAGAGGGTCGTTACATTCCACTGCGTGTCTTCGTGTTTCAGTAACATTCATACGTTTAGTCCAAATGCATATGAAATCATCTGCATTCTCTGGTTTATTGGTTTGGAGATATTCTACCAAGAAGTGGGGGGAGGTTTCCAAGGCATCACGCACCTCCCGGAATATTGGCACCCTAATCAGGAACTCATCAATATCACCCCCGACACCAATAAAGAAGCGACAAATATTTGGTATACCAAAATGCTAAAGGAGACAACAAATGAGTTGTGAGTAATAAAAGATAATATAATGCAACAAAACACACGACTACTCACAGCTTTCACACTTTGAAGAAGTAATGCAAAATCAAAGAAATGATGACATGACTTGTCTTCTTTGGTTTTACCTATGAGATGTGAAAGTGCCACCTTCCATCTACGACCAAGCTCAAACTTACAATCATCATGATTCATTGGATCCATTCCATTTGAAAAGAAGCCATTGTGGAAGCTAGTAAATAAGTCATTCAAACTCGGTCTTGCCAATCTTTCCTCCATGATCATGAGGCGAATTGCCAACCTCTGGGACTTGATAACTCGATACGCAGATACACTACCTGTGCCGAGTATAGCTGGAGATGCCAATGTAAAGAATGTATCCCAATCTTTGGGAAAATTGAGATCACTCCTTCTCAACTCAAGTCCTTTACTATATACGGCTTGTGCATCATACACCCTCAAAGCGTTTGCTATATTTGCAAATGATTCTTCTACCCCAAAAACATCTACAGTATACCATCCTATATTTCGTGCCCATGAATCACTAGAATCTTTGTCACACACATGCTTGACTCCCTTCCAATCTTCGACACGTCTCTTAAGGAACTCGTCTTGGCACATGACTCCACCATCATTCACGTCTATTGTATCTCCTCTATCAAGTTTGATATTATAAACGAGACAAGGACCATATTCACCAACACCTTCTTGACTGAAAGATTCAACAACACCAGGTTCCCAGTTTGATTGGCAGTGTGCATAGATAGATTCACCCACTTTTAATATCGGTTTGTTTGTTATTGTATACATATGATTTTGGTATATACTCTTTTTAATCTCATTTGTATTTGTCTGAAGTTTGCTTAATATTCCAACTATACCATCTAATCCGTCTCCTTTTTTGCCAACTATACCATCTAATCCGACTCTTTTTTTTTTGAGGTGGGGGAACTCCTTGATCTTCCGTATGAACATGATTAATTCATCTATCTCTTGCTCTATTTTGAACAATTTGATGATGTCCATTTTTAACGACCTGAGAACTACCATCTTATCCCGACGCATAATTTGGTTCGCTAAGCACACCGCATCTGATGCATATTTATCCACTAATCCTGATAGATAACTCTGTAGGTCATATAATATCCCAATATTGGTATAAACACGTTGTAATCCTGACACCAAATCTTCCATTGTATATTGGTGTTCTTGTCCATTTTCAAATTCTACCGTCCACATAAAATCACGGCAGCTACGGATTCGACCGAAACCATCCTCTCTAGAGGCGATTGTTTGACCAATGAAATAATCTGATCCCATCGCTCCCACATACTCACCGATGCCCTCCATCAAATTGTTAATTTTCTCTTCAGTAGGATATACCACAGTAAAATAGATTAAGGCACCCGATGTTATCCCAAGCTGTGTTAATGTTTGGTCCTCGCTCACCATCAACAAAGTACCATTGAAATACCATCGGAAATATAGCAACTGACTAAGCACTGAATTCATATTCTTTCGTGCAGAGTACTCTTTCAATACTCGCCATACTTTAACATCGCTATGTGATGTTAGAGTAATGATTTCCCCATTTTCATCGACAAAGTTGATTGATATAATCGGAGGTACACCTCTGACATATATCTTATCACCATCTTTCATACCAAGACTGATCACTGGATAATCTGCTTTATTTGTAATATTTTCTCCGTTATAAATATATCTAAGTCTCCGTTGTAAATGTGTGTCAAAGCCAAAGATGTCGTAAAGTGGCATATTCAAGCCTATGATAACGGCACATTCTTCTTTCTTAGTCTTTTCATTTATCACTATTATACGAATTGTTTCTGCTGGACTATTCTCATGCACTACTTTCAACACAGAAACATCACTGCTGAGGCTACCGTCAGCAACAATAGACATATTTTTGTTATAAGTAAGTAAGAAGTAGAGTGACAAGTTGTTTGATCGTATCGGCGGATTACTACTACCGAATGATGAATATACTTTGATCAAAAACCTGATTCAATAATAACTGTATCGACAGCATAGGGGGTACTCCTCCCTTTGATACCAATTGTAGTATAAAGTAATATAAGGTGCACAAGATTATGTCTATGTGTGTACTTTTTTGCAATATCACTAAAGACGCTGGTGTGGCTTTTATATTGATGCTACCAACACGAGACCATCATTTCGAAAGACCATTAAACACTGATTTAATGTCTGTATCGTCGGTATACGAGCTGCTTTTGTTCTACCGCAATCGTCGCCTGCTTCTCTCTAGTATCTATCGTAGATAGTTGGCACAAAATAAACTCCAACTTTTGCAAAAGAGAGTTTTCATGGCTCATAACCTACTTATAGGACATTACACTTGTAAGACAAAGAAGTCGCTAGATGTAATATAAGGGATATATCTGCATCAACATGTTATTACTATGCAAGGAGCTCGATAGATCATTTGTTTGACGCTCTTTCCAGTGGTGAAGGTTTCATAATATCAGTTAGGCGATCTTACAAAAAAGTGCATATCTTGTGCATAAATTTCCAGTGTTGCGTTGGGTGACAGGAGTAGTATTACAGTGTAATAGTTCAATATGATTGAATCTGATGTTATAACTATACTCAAGTGTACATATTCTTCGGTGCATTGGCCACATTATCATTCTGTTTAATCCAATTCTCCACTACCTCGGCTAAGATCTGACTACCTCCACCACAAACAATCTTGACTGGAATTACAAATGGATATGTACCCTTCATAGCCGTCTCTATCCAGTCTGGTAGACTCTTATCAAGTCGATATACCGCCTCCTCAGCTGTTAGGCCATGTAAATCAATCATTACATCATCTTGCCTTCTACCTCGGCTGGCTGAGGAAGGCTTAGTTGTCTTGTACAGATTGGACACTTCTCCGACTTGAATGATAAACTATGTTTTACCTGCCTTTCCACCAAGTTGACCGTCAGCAAGAGGATTGTCTACTACTTTCACAGGTTTAGTTGCTTTAGATGGTGAGGTTCTCTGTTTTGGTTTGGTTCGCTCTAAGTTCATTGCATTTAGTCGCTGCCGCATCTCTTTGAACGCAGGCTCGGCCTCTTCGTATACCTTTCCAAGCAACTTGGAATGCTCGCCTCTTAACTCTTCCTCCGTCTTTTGAACAACTAGAGGTTGAGGCCTCTTCTTCTTACTCTTCTTATGCTTTTTGTTCTTCTTCTTATTCTTGCCTTTGGGAGATGGCGATTGTTTAGGTTGTTCATTTGATGTTGTTTCGTTTGTTGTTTGTAAGATAGTAACCTCAATGGTATCATTATCATTAATGTCTAATTCACGAGGTGTCTTTCTACCAATACTGCTCAAGAATATAGTCGTGTCATTGTGTTTAATTCGGAGTGACTTGACTGATGTGTATCTATCATCTGCATATCTCATGAGGAGTTCTTTGAACGGCGCATTGTATGACACGGTATACCTTTCTGTGTCGCTGCCACAAACGAATCTAACAAACATAAATTCATCTGCATCATCAGGTCGATCCCTCTTGAGATATGCCATCATGATCTCTGGATCTGATTGACGCCCCTGCTCATTCTTATGTTGTGAGGACATAGTAGAATCGTAGCCTTCACGAAAGATGGGCACTTTTAACAGGAAGGTATCAAGGCATCCTTCAGAGCTAATAAAGAAGCGGCAGACTTGGTCGACATTGACTGATCCGTACTATAAATGGCAAAAGACTATGTGTAAGATGATGAAACATACATACTGCAAAAAGAAGCACACATGACAATACTCACAGAGCCAAATACTTTGCATTGCTTTAATAAAGCAAACTCGTACACACTATCTCTCATTTGGGTAGTTAGATGATCATTCCATTGTCCGTATGCCATTTTCCAAATAAACCCGCTTTTCACTCCATGGATAGAATCCTTGAGGTATATAAGAATCCGACCAATTCGCTGCATGATAGGGTCTGACAATCTGTCGATTGATTGCAACATACCAAATTCTACTTGAAACTCATGATAAATCGCCATTGAGTTTTGTTGTTCGGCCGTAGCATCGTGCTTTAAATTGACCGCTCTAATAGCATTTGACAAGTAAGCGAATGGTTCTTCTGACCCATCAATTTCTACAGTAAACCAACCTACTTCCCTTGCCCACGGGTCCAACGAGTCCTTCTCAAATACACGGTTGATTCCGATACTTTCCCAAGATTTATTTGTGTAATTATCTTCTGGTATCACATGATAGTCCTTAACATCTGAACGACATTCACCATTGTTAAACTCTACACTATAAACTCGACGAAACCCGTACCCACCAACGCCCTCGTGTTCGGTGTATGATCTAATAGCCCCTTTCTCCCAAGAATATTCTAGTGTTTCATCATTATTTGGCCAGCGTTTGACTCGGACTACTTCTTCTAATTCTAATAATGGCTTGTTCACTTTATGAATAGATGTGTTTGATAGATGAATCTTATTCTTATCGGCCAATGATGACAGTGCATCCGAGAGTCTATCAATGAAATGATCAAATAGGTCTCCCTCTCTAAATGCGTTTATGTAGTCCAATAACCGATGTATTTGTTGTTTAATCTTAATTATTCGTAGTATTATTGCATTTGGAGTATTTAGACTTTGATTATCCAATTGTTCCAATTGGGATTCGTGACTCTGTACCAAGTTTTCTAAGAACATCATGTGATCCATCAAAAATCCTTTTGTGTCTGGTGAATAATAATCTTGAAGGAGGACGGTAAATTGATCTTTGTCGTAATGTTGTATAACTTCAGAAGTTGCATTCTTTTTATTAGTTGCTATGATAAATGAACCAGTATCTCCACTATAGTCCCTCACAGCGCCGCTAAGAATGCTCCCATCACCACATTGAATTGATAGTCTTTGATTGATAAAACAACGTGGGTGGCTTTTAACATACCATGGAATGTTGGGAATGATTCTATACTTAAAGTCTGTCTTATCGGGTAATTTGGTTGTAACATAAATATTGGCACCGGTAACTATCCCAACACCTCCAATAGTAAACTTACATGATGGCACCGTTACTTTACCACCACTGTCATATAATGGAACCAACTCCCCATTGTATCTAAACTCGTACATGAGAGCTCGACTGAGTAAGAATGGTGTGCCTTTTTGATGTGTATATCTATCAAATAGGTGGGAAGTTTCCTCACCTGACAATGTTTTTATTTGCAAGACCTCACCGTCTTCATCTATAAAGTTGATATGTATTGGAGGACCCACCATTTTTTGCAGGATTTCAGCAGCTCTCAATTGTTTTGCTAACTGCTCACGTTGGATTTGCAACGCCTTGCTCTCTTCTTCTTCTTCTTGTTGTTTGTTCTCTTCATCATCTGTACTCGATGATGCACGTTTCACTGATTTGGTAAATGCCCGTAATTTGGATGGTAATGGTATTTTCATGATTTGTTTCTCGTCATTTATTATGTCTGTTGTATACGAGTAATAAGTTTGCACACAAGATGTGCTCGTTTTTTTGCAAATGTCGGGTGCAACTCAAGTGTGTATAAAAACCACGACAGCAATCATCTGATAACACTATTGATTAAAAAAACGTCTCTATTATTGGTCGGTAGTATACGAGATGGCTGATACCGTAAATAAAGTAAAGGTGTACAAAATGTGTACTTTTTTTGCAAGTTTGGTATGACCTCAATATTGATACTAGCAACACGAGACCTTCACTATTCAAAAGAATATTAAAACTGATATTTCTCCTTTATCCTTGGTATACGAACTGCTTTCTAATGCTATCGTCCTTAGTCTTCTCCTGCTACAGCTCTTTATTTTTCATAAAGACAGAGGATACCGTTATAATTTGGCGAGCAAACCGTCTGAGCAAGTAATGCTCAATGGTATGCTGCACGGGTGGGTCTAAATAGTCCCATTGGGACTAATTAGTCCCCAACTTTGAATTTCAATACATTATGCCCAGATTGGTCTGGATCGGGCGTGCTATACATCAATCTCACCACAAGGACAAACCCCATGTAGAATTTCAAATTTTACATGATATATTGAGTTATGTTGATGTTATAGCATGCTGAATGCACTTACTTTCAGAAAGTAGCATTCATACCAGGATTAAGAGCCCTCCGAGTTCGATTCCTTCTGGTCAAAACCTAGTTATGGCTACATATTGACCCAAATCTAGGTAATTTTTAGTGGTTGGTTAGACCCAAAATAGGTCCGTGCATACCTAGAAATCTGGGGACTAATTAGTCCCCAACTGAAAATGGAGATTCTTATGTGTTATCAGACCCTGCAACCCATAGATAAAGCCGATTTACACCAAATCCACTTACATAGTGGCATCAGATATGGTCTGAAGTGTCCTTAACCACCCTAACCCATTTTTTGGCTGAGATATGATCAGTTGAAAATGAGACTAATTAGTCCCCAACCCCGCGTGCAGCATACCATCAAGCCAACTAGGTATGGGTATGCAATGAGGGCGTTTTATGCTACAATAAATGCTTTCAGTATACCAAGGATAAAGAGAATAGATCACTATTTAATGCTGTTTCAATGAATGAAGGCTTCGTGATATCTACTATTCACAACAATTGACCGAATGAGCATGCATCATCGCTAAATAGCGATACCTAATCATCGCCAATAACGTACATTTTACACACAAAATGCTATTTTCAGCGATGACCATTTCACTCTGGACTCCCTATTAAGTTATTGCAATAAGCAATAACCATGATGTGGTGCCGTCGACGGAATAGGAGCCACCGGAGTACATCGATGCGAGTGCTTACCGTATGGATGTTTAGTAGGCACCCATAGGCGTATATCGATACGCCGGTAGCATGGTTAGAGACCATTTATAGCCCTCGAAAGGACACTAACTGGTGCATCATCGTCGATTGATGTGGTTGAGGGTCGCGGCGTCGAACGATATCGCCCGGCATCATGAAATAGCTATCCTACATTCTTCATATGGTCATAATAAAGGACTCGACGTGGCCGGACGTCTATTATTATGCACTATATGCGTTGCAATCGGAGTATTAGTATGGTGACGATAGGTGGCTGGTCTACCTAATGGGCTATAACTAGTTAAATATACAAAAGTAATTGTCCTGGCCAACAGATTAGTGTATCTACATCTAGTTAACTAACGTATAATACTATCCAGGACAATTACTTTTGTATATTGAATGAGCATCGGCCGACCTAGGATGGCCTATTATCATGGTTGATGCCTTTTTTGTGTGTGAGGATACTGTGATTACCTTGACAATTCATTTTCATTTGCATTTTTTTGAGCTCATAACCTGGGATGCAAACTCATTTCAAGTAAGGGTATCCGATTGTTGTGATATTGCAATTTGGTAGATATTTAAAGATACCATCGCCACCATACATATATCTCACACAAAACAATGACCGTCTCTCGACCACGTCTATACAAGCTACGAACACAACTACTATCGCTCTTGGCAATCATTATAACACTATGTATACTATTAACATGGTTGGTATATACTAAACTTGGATTAAATCAATACTTTATAACAAATAAGGATGTTAATATTCCATCTTGGGCAAACTCAGTTTTTGATGAGCAGAGTATTGCAAAGAGTAGTAGTAGAAGTAGTATAATATCTCCGGCATGTAAACCGCATTTCAATTTGGCATTATCAAATGGTAATTGGTCAAGTACTACAAAGTTCAAACGATTGTACTTTTATCATGTTCGAAAAGCTGGGGTAAGCATTTGTGCATATTATGATGTGCTCATTTTATAGCTGTAGTATGTTATGTGTTATGTATGTATGCACCAGCTTCTCATAAACATCATATATACTCGTGTGCATATGATATGCTCATTTATGTATATGCATCAACTTCTTATACTCATCATAATGATAGGGTACCAATCTACGAAGATATTTTGAAAAGATTGCAAAACATCATGGTTTGCAATTCAAAGTGATCGAATACGAGATGGCAGAAGATCCTTCGACGAATGACGAGGCAACATTCTATGTCACACATATGAGAGAACCTGTCTCTCGATCAATAAGCAGTTTCAAATGTAAGGTGTTCTATATACTGTAATACTTGTATAGAATTACTATATTGATCACAAACTAACACATCTACTCTCTATCCATATGCACATAGATGAAGGAAGATGGGATTGTGACCAGTTAGTAAAGAATAGAACATTCATACCAACAAAACAAAATGCACAATCAATAACCAATTGGGATAGACACTTCGGCTTTGATGAATCATGGTGCTCTACACACATTACAAATAGTACATCAAAACCAAAGATCCATAAGCACTTTAGAATGGGAAAATGTGCAGTGAATTGTTACTCTCAATGGTTTGCCGGGACATGTCCGTGGTGGACTACTCCAAAACATCCTGGTCCAAACTCATATCCAATACGTCGAGAGATACCAATGACACAACAATATCAAGTTGCAAAGAAGAAATTATTCAATTATAATGCAATTATAATAATGGAGAAGTTACAAGATAAACAGTATGTTCAAGCGATGGAACGTTTCTTTGGTGTACCGGGCATCGATGAAACTAAATTTAGTCCTTGGTGTCAAGCTGAATCGCATTATGTCAACCAACATATACCCTTAACAATCGACAATTCAACATATAAGCGTTTAACAGTATTGAACAAATTGGATAAACAACTTTATCATGAGATATCAGATTGTTTAGAAGACGAAGAAGTAGTAGACAATATACCATCATGGGATAGTACACGATTTGAAATGAATGAAACTATACAATTGAATCATACTCATGTAACGTTTCCATGTTGTTATAACCTACCTATGGAGTTCAAGAGAAGATTTAACAATAGTATGGAGTTGACTAAGTCGGCAGAAGATGAAGAAGGAGAGGTACTATCATCTCCGGTATGCAAACCACATTTTCAATTAGCTCTGCCAAATGGAACATGGACTACTAATATCAAATTTAAACGTCTATACTTTTATCATTCAAGAAAAGCCGGAGGTACTAATCTGAAACGATATCTACAAAAGGTAACTGCTCATCATGGTCTTAAGTTCAAAGCAGAGGAGTTCACAGTGGCAGAAGAGCCTGGATCAAGACAAGATACATTCTATGTAACTCATATGAGGGAGCCGGTTGCCAGATCAATTAGCCACTTCAAATGTAAGTATATCATGTGCCACTCTTTTGTGATGCCTATATTCACATATGTCTCATATTCATATCCGTGCCTTTTGACTCGTCACCTACTAAAGATGAGGGTCGGTGGAACTGCCAGCAAGTAATAAATAACTCTTCATTCATACCCACTTTGGAGAATTCACGGTCACTTGAGAGTTGGAGTGAGAATGATGGCAGGTTACTCGATGGAAAGCGGTCGTTCCTCTGTGCAGTTAGCAAGCGTGAAAAGGTATGCAAGAAAGAAAGTAATGGCAAAGAAAGATGTGGCTGGATAGTACACAAAGCAAAGGAAGAAATAAAAGGGGAGGGGCTCTTTGAATTCTATATGACCACATGTGCAACAGAATGTTATATCCAATGGATGTCGGGATTATCTTGCCCGTTCAACAATCGCCTGATAGACTCAATTTCAAAAGAGGAAATGAAGATTGGTAAACAACAACATAAGGTACCATGGTATCAACAGTACGAGGCTGCAAGGAAAAAGTTAAAGAGGTATAATGCGGTTATCATTACAGAAATGCTCCAAGATGAAAAGTATGTAGCTGCTTTGGAACGCTTCTTTGGAGGAGTACCAGGCATCGGCCAAAGGAATTTGTCACCTTGGTGTGAGCCAGAGAGTCATTATCTGAATGAGAGATTCCCATTAGAGATCAAAAACAAGACTATGAAAATCTTGAGAAAGCGAAATCAATTCGATACCATGTTATATGATGAGATGAAAGATTGTTTGATTGATGGAGAGTATAACTTTCCAGCATGGGATGCAACGAGATTTGAAGTTATGGCAAAACAAGTTGACTACAAAGAGTGGGAGAGAATTAATAGACCAAGGAAAGCAGATCCAAGTGAAGTCTTTTTACAGAAGATTCATAACAACACATTATAATTAAACTAATTCACTATTTAGATTCACATTGCAGTCTCCTTTTGACATATCAGATAAGTACATACTCTTGAAGGATACCATACGAACAAGATTTACTGGGTACTGAAGTTGATTCCAAGGTTGCGACAGAAGGAGCTGCGACGCTGAGAGCTCGTTCTACAGAACTCATCCTCAAGCTGACGACATAGTTCTATGTCACTATCACGCATACGTCTTCCACATAAGCCATCAGAACGGAAGCTACGTCTAAAATCACTTGAGGCAGAGGAAGAGCTACTGGATCGACTTGATCGACTCGACCTTGAGCTGGAAGAAGAACGGCGTCTAGATCGACGATTGGAGCGTTTATTAGACCGTTTGTTGGATCTCTTCTTTCCTCCACCACTCCTTCCTCCCTTCTTCTTCTTTCCTCCTCCTCCCTTCTTCTTTCCACCACCTCCTCCGCCTCCCTTTCCTTTGCCAATCAATTCCATATCAACATCGGCATAGCTTTCTTCCTCCTCCTCATAGAGATAGTTAGAAGTAGGCACGACATTAGATGCATCATTGAAGTTCTCGATAGATTGGGCGATGCCACGAAGAGATGACTGTATAAAGTATGAGTAGAGAATAGAGTATGTGAGTTGAGTTGATATGTGATAGGATAAGAATAAGATAAGTACATATGATATGCACAAAATTTAGTATGACACACATTGCTCACCTCCGCCGAGAAGACGCCAGGCATTGACGAAGATAGAAGAACCAAAGTAGCTGAAGCAAAGATTGATAGATTCATGATGTTATTAGTATTGCTTGATTATATACTGTTGTAGATTGATACTCTACTATGACTATGAGTAGTAGATGTGTTTTGTTTTTGTCTTTTGACGATTTTGATTTTATGAGCTCAATGTTTTGATAGATGAAATGATACTAAAGCAAGATCTTTGATTCATACATCACTCAGGCAGTAACATATCGTCTTGTGTTGCAATGGTATATTGCTCAGGAGTGTATTAAAGTAGAGAGAGTGACACAAGATAAATGAAAATGCACAGGCCAGACAAAAATAGGATACGGTATCCTTTCCATCACTCCCGGCGGTTTTTATATATCATGCAAGATATCACCTGCCTGGGCTGCCCTACTAAGTTGCCACATTACTCAAGCAACCTACCTACCACACACCAATAGATTGTACTATGAATCATGATAAAGTGCACAAGCCTTGCACTAAGAGTATGATCTTGCTTTGCAACCACACACACCAAATTATTCATCTCATAAATTACAAAACTGGTCAATTGAAAACAAATTTATATTCCTCAATCAACATTCGATAATAACCAACTAATACAACATGAAATTACCACTTTTAGCTTCCGCAACCTTGGCAGTACTTGCCGTAGTACCTGGTGTTCTCTCTGATGTAAGTGTGTGCATATCTGTGTGCATATCTGATGTATCTGTTCATACCCTCACAATCTAACTCTCTTGCCCATACTACTCTGTACATACAGAAACCATCTCTTCGTGCCGTAGCTCAACCAATTGAAAACTTCCAAGACGCTGCATTTAATACCGTCTCAAAGCACGTTAACCATGAAGATGATGAAGAGACCTCTGTTGATCAAACTGATATGGAAATGATTTCAACCGAAGTTGAAAACAACCGTAGTAGAAACAGGCGTAGTAGAAACAGCCGTAGCAGAAACAGACGTCGTCGTAGAAGAAGAAGCAGAAACAGAAGGAGCCGCCGTAATCGTTCTCGCCGCCGCCGTCGCCGAAGCCGAAGCCGAGGTATGTTAATTTTGTTTTTTGAATGATACGATGCCTCCCGCTTATCATATCTCTAATCCTTGACTCTTCTACTTCTACTTTTTAATAGGTCGTCGTTCATTCAGACGTAGCTTCCGCCGTAATGATTTCTGCCGTTTTGGACGCGTCAGTGTTGACCGTAATGGTCGACTTCGTTGTTTTGATAGTGCAACTGGCATGACACTCTTGTCTGAAAAGCCCGTGACAACAACTACTACTACTTCGGATGATGTTGATGAGTACAATTATGTGATGATTGAAGAGAAACCTCCTCAAGAGGCAAATGATCGTGCCATTGATGATGAAGAGGAAGATTCTGGTGATGATGAAGATTATGATTCTTGGGATGAAGACGAAGATGGAGATGATTCATCTGACTCTCCCGATGCTGAGGAGTGGTAGATGAACTGATATCACTGACTGACGACCCTCTCCTGTTTGCTTAATACTGTTTGATAATGTTTGAATTACTGTACTGATACATCAATAATAGACTATCTAATAAGAAGCTGATTTAACACATCACCTCGTTTTATTATGCCTTATAAGCCAATTGCTGACGATATTTCCCCTCAAATAGTACTGATGTTACCTCAATTGATATATATATATGACTACCCTTCGGATCATATGCCAACCAATACCAGATATTGTTAGACACATCATATGTACTTTTGCAATAACACATCACGCATAATACCACGACGTACCCAATACTTTGACATCATCAGTTTCCAATGCTTTAGCAATCTTTTCACGGCAGGTGTCGACTACCGATGTTTGTTCCTCACTAGGTGACGACATGTATCGAGTGGTTAGTGGTGTAGATAATGATGTTTGTTGTGTGTAGGCTACCGCTGCACTTCTTTGTATTGATGCCGATGTAGATTTATTTATTAGGGAAGATGATCGACGTGCGATTTGTGTAAATGATTTGACAAACATGATGGAGTTTAATAGTAGTAGAGGGAGGAAGAAGAGGGGGTTAGTAGCGGCGGCCTTCATGGTTGGTACATAGAAATTATTAATGTGCTGTAAAGTAATTGCGAACTATGGCGATGAAACGGTATCTACTGAGTTTCATAATAATATGCTTATGCTATGCTTGCTATTCCTCTCGATAACAACCATCCAAATTCTCTTGTGGACATACATATACTCACACATCTATCAAGAAGATATATATTCGGTATATTGTATCGGAGACCGGTTACACGAGCGACCATACTTACACTAAACACTAAGAGGCATTAGTTTCTTTTTAACTCGCCATACTTAATACAGCAGGATATAGTCTACTGTTGTTATTATCAATTGAAGCACGGATATACACGGATTATCATACTAAGAGAAGAGTGATTCTTCAGTTCTACAATGGAAGGTCTCCACGAAGAAATGAGACGCGAACAGTATAAGGAGAATAATAATAAAATCTTATACCGAGTTAGAAATAATGATCAATCTCTAACACTAATCAAAGTTGCTGCTGGTTGTCCTACTAACGATGCAGAACGTGATATATATTTCAGTCTTCGTGGTGATGATTGGCAGGGGTTGGATGAGTTAGGGAAGTGTATTGGACGAAACACAAAGCTGAGAGATTTGAAACTTCATATGGACCTTAGGGGAGACATGCCAGATGAGGACGACTATGACGAATATGCTGATCCCCACCAAGCACTACCAGAGAATGACCCACGTATGAAACAAACTGTATTGTTTTGCAAAGGATTAGCTACCAATACCTCTATACAAAGTATCCATTTAAATGTACTGGGCGGCAACATCTTTGGGTTGTTAAATCCCTTCTTCAAACAAAATCAGAACCTAAATGAACTTGTGATTCATGATTGTCATTATTATCAGTTTTGGGATGATTTGATATCAGCTCTACGTGATTGTGTATCATTAAAGTGTGTTAAAATTAACCATATGGAACTGATGGGTGAAGAGAGTGGGGAGATATTTCAAACTTTACGTATACATCAACCACAACTGGAGGTACTTGAATTTCCAGCGAACCAACTAAGCAGAAGGAGTTCCGAGGGAGAAGAGGAATTGTCTAATCTTCTACGGGATTGTAATCAATTACATACCCTTGATATTAGCCGCAACAGTCTCAGTGATGATGCATTACAGGGAGGTTTATTACCTTACCTTGGAAAGTTACGCTTTTTAAACATGTCGTGGAACTTGCTTACAATTACTTGGGAATTTGATGGGTGGCAAGCCCTTGCAACATTGCTGAAGGATCCAACGTGTAACCTTGAGGAACTTTCTTTAAATGGTAATCAAATTATCGGTAAAAGATTACGTTCTTTTGCTAGAGCTCTCGCTAAGAACAGGAAGTTAAAGATATTGGATCTTACAAACAACGTGATAAAGGCCGCTGGCTGGGATGCCTTCTCCGATGTGTTATGTGATACTTCTTCTATCAACAATACGTTCAACTCAAATCACACACTTCGGCAGCTCATCAAAGAAGATGTGTCAATTGAGAATCATGATACATTACCAGGTCATATTGAACAGTATCTGACCTTGAATAATCAGCACGATGATAAGAAGAAAGTTGCAGCTAGTAAGATTATGCAATACCATTGGCGTAATATCACCATGTTTCCCTTCTTTGAATGGGAGTTGAAATGTTTGCCCATTGCCGTGAATTGGTTTGACAATGTGCCCTCCTTCCCAAGGCCGAGGTGTGAAATTGAAATGAGTAAGCTACAGGCAATTTATGAATTTGTCAGGGGTATGCCTATGGAATGTGCCGATGGGTATTTTGGTAGGAATAAGAAGGGAAGTAAGAAGAGAGCAAGAACTTAATAAAGGGGCGGCTGGGGATAATCGTGTTTTGAGGGTATAGAAGATAAACAACTACTTAGTAATATATAACAGGCATATTATCAAATGATCTACTCCTTTTAAGGGTAATTAACTCTTTGTTCTAAGATGACAATCATATGTGTCCTTTATGAGTGTTGTGTTATTGCGTTTAGGATACCGTTGTTTATGCCTGTATGGTATATCATTCATTAATAACACTCAAGTCCACAGTCTTCTGAGAATCGCTGATATGCTTTGACGTCTCGACGCCTTCTACTACTCTCTTGACTTTCAATTCGCTTAAATCTTTAGGTTTTGATAGGATAGGTGCACAGAGCTTATCAACAACTCCTTTATAATTGGCCAAAACTAATCCACTCTCCCATATCTTGGACAAAACATATTGCATTTCCAAACAACCAAGAACGAAGTACAATGTCAATGCGTAGAACACATTGAAATAAATGTAGAATCGTGTCTATTCAAAGGGGATTGGTGAGATAGTCAAATCGGCATCAGATGTGCACACAAGACATGTAACACTCACCGGGCAATACCTTTCATCTGGTAAATTAGGGTCTACGGAACCTCCAATACATGTCATGGGTGGGGTTATTACGCCATCATGAGATGCATCAAGAGTTTTAATTTCCTTTGCAATGGCACCATAAACAGTCACAAGGTAGAAGAACAACATAAGTCTCGTCTGTAGTGTAAGATAATAAGTACATTTGTGAGTGTTTCATGAACAGAAGGCATCTAAATACCAATCAGATCTAATTCACTTACCACCCAATTTACGAGATGAAATAGAGCAAATGGAAGTTTGTTGCTGGATGTACAACTCATGACAGACATTGCACCGCCAGACATTTCTGCCATACTTTCCAACAAGTGAACATGTTCATCAGGATGCATGCTCTCCATACATCCTCCAGACAAACGCTCCTTCTTTATACTTTGTAGAATCCCCCAATGTAACGTGTTGATTGCATGCTTGACGTGCAACTTGAGTAATGGTTCGACCTCATATCCATGTTCCTCGAACATATCAACAACTTCCTTCTCTGATAATTTGAACTTCGTATTCTTACTACTAATTGCAAATGCATAATGTCCGATAAGGTGAATAGCTCCCCAAAGATCACGTAAGAACTCCTCGGCACGTGGATTGTCATAATCCATACATGTTGTTAATACATCTACAACTTTTGACGTACCAATTAATAGCTGGGCACATTTCAATCGAGTACCAATCCAATATGCTACTACTAAACGAAACATATATCCTGCTAAAACAAATACCATTAATCGACCAGCCCATGATTGTACATACTCTCTTGCTAATTCATTATCATCATCAATAAATTCATAATCTGCAAAGTATTCATTCCAAAATACCAAATTTGATATTAATAGATATCCAAAGATTGTAACATGAAATCGTGGCCTTGCTAATATTGTCCCTTTTAAGTTGGGTGTTATCCAAAACCACCAACTCCAATCTAGGAAGTTAGCTGAGTTGGTAATCTTTGGCATGATATCTTCTTTAAGGAAGACACCAAAGAGACTTGCCATCCATTCATGTGTGGTTTTATAGAAGTTCTTGCAGCACGGCATTGTTATTTAAGATACGATGATGATATAGATATGAAATTGATATGATATCGTCTGCGGCATCCTAGACCATTATTATATACCGAAGGGGTCTGCTGCTGCTTCTACAACAATAATACTACTTAAAGTATTGAAGTATTGATATTGGTGTTTGGTATATTGTTCATCTTTAGGGCTGAGCTTTTATGTTGTTGACATCACTTAATTCTATCTGTCTCTCATTTATCAGTGGTATCCTATCTTTTGTCGTCATTTATAGGAAGAATGATCCAAACACATTAGAGAGAAGACGGCTACCCTATTGACTGGTTGACTGCGATAATAGTTGGATTAACAACAGCAGACAACGCCTTCATCGTACTTCCATACACTCAATTACCAATCACATATCTTTCAAGGATACCGTTCTTTCCCCCCCCCCCCCCCCCCCGCCCTGTCATTTTTTGTGGAAAGGAAGTCAGTAGGGAGGGGATATTGTTTTGATATTATTTTGCTTCCCAAAAAGCACGGATCGGTTCTATTTCCTCATTGTTATTATCAGTGAATATATTATGGCGTCAGTTGATTACCAATCCATGGAGCATAATAAAGCGATCCTTCGCTGTTTGAGAGAAGATAATACAGTATATAAAGAGCTCAAAGTATGTGCACGTGATGCTAGTGTTCATGATAGAATATACTGTCTTATTGGTAACCATTGGCAGGGGTTGGAGGAGTTGGGGGACTGTATTGGACGAAACACAAAGCTGAGAGATTTAAAACTTTATATGGATCTTACTAATCATGAGATTTATCAAGAGGACGACGATGAATATGATGGTGATCCCTATGAAGCAGTACCCGAGAGTGACCCACGTATGAAGCAAACCGTACTGTTTTGCAAAGGATTAGCTACCAATACCTCTATACAAAGTCTACACGTGCATGCACCTGGCGGCAACATCTTCGGGTTGCTTGATCCCTTCTTCAGAAATAATTCGAAACTAAAAGAGCTTGATATTAGCTCTACGTGATTGTGTATCATTAAAAACTGTCAAAGTTAATCATATGGATCTTGAGGGGGAGGCAAGTGGAGATATATTTGAAGTTTTACGTATACATCAACCACAACTTGAGGTACTTGAATTCCCAGGCAACCAATTAAACAGAAGGATGTTTACTGGAGTAGAAGAATTAACCAATCTTCTACGGGATTCTAATCAATTACACACCCTCAATATTAGCCACAATGGCATCGTTGGCGAATCATTACAGGAAGGTTTATTGCAATACCTTGGAAAGTTATCATGTTTGAATTTATCTTATAACATGCTTTCAATAAATGATTTTGATGGGTATCAAGCTATTGCCGCATTATTGGAAGATCCATCATGTAACCTGCATGAACTTGTTTTAAATGGTAGTAACATCCAAGGTGAAAGATTACGTTCTTTTGCAAGAGCTATGACTAAGAACAAGACGTTAATGATATTGGATCTTTCAAGAAACGCGATAAATGATGCAGACTGGGCCGTCTTCTCCGATGTGTTATGTAATACTTCTTCTGTCAACAATACGTACAAGTCAAATCACACTCTTTGGCAGCTCGTCAAAGATGGTCCAGTTATATCCTTCCAGGGTGCGCACTTTCATCAGAATCAGGAAAGATTACCGGGATTGATTCCAGAGCACCTTGACTTGAATAAGTATGATGACAAGAAGAAAGTTGCAGCTATGAAGATTTTGCAATATTCAAGGCATAATATCACCATGCTTCCTTTCTTTGAGTGGGAGTTAAGTTGTTTGCCCATTGCCGTGAATTGGTTTGATAATGCAGCTCCCTACTACCGTAGGCCCCCGGTGTTTCGGAAAGAAGTCGAAACGAGTAAGCTTCAGGCAATATATGAATTCGTCAGGGATATGCCCGCGGAATGTGCCGATGGTTATTTTGGTAGGAACAAGAAGGGAGGTAAGAAGAGAGCAAGAAGCTAGTCTTGGACAGGGGGTTAACAACAGGAAGAAGTAATATGGGGAGTCTTCTATACATAGGTATATAAAATACTTATTGGAATAAATTACGGATCAAATCATCCACTTCTTTTAAGGCAGAATTAATTTACTTTTATCCGAGCATCTTTTATATGGGTAGACAAGAAGATCTCTGACCTCCCCTTACTAATACCCCATTAGACGCCATTCTTCTACATATATTCTTTTATCTAACCACCCATCAATCTCTATCAATGTCTAACCAAATATCCCTTCCTTAAATTATATTTCTACTTTTGCTGCTCTTCCTTAATATCACCAACAACGCCATCTTCACTAATCGGTTTAATACCAGCATGTTCCATAACCTCCTTTAAATTATTAAAATACCGTTCCTTCCTCTTCTGTGGCACTCGTGCCGCTCTAATCTCACCTGGCCTATCGACATATTCAATAACAGCCATTGGCTGTGGTATGGTGGATTTGAAAGAGATATGAATGTTAGTATACAAGGAAGCAGTATAAAGCTATATTGCAGCAAATTAGCAACCACACAAAACATCAAAATATACATACCGCATTATCACCCTTGCGTGTCTGGCTCAGCTTCATAACCCTTGTATATCCACCATCACGATCTTCATACCTCGGTCCTAATATATCAAATAACTTCGTACATGCAGGCTTTTCACGAATAATACGCATGGCACGTTGTTGTGATGCCATATTACCCTTCTTGGCATATCCAATTACCTTATCGGCTAATGTACGGAGTTCTTTTGCTTTTGGTACTGTTGTTACTATACGTTCATGTTTGATTAGTGAGGTTACCATGTTACGTAGCATGGCCCACTGTTATTTATATTATGTATGTTACGGGGTGTAGTGAAGAATTAATGTGTTAGTATTGATGCAAATGTTTAGAGAACATACTAATAAATATTGCAATTTTGATGTCCACTCAAATTTGATGATGCACAAGAGTGCTATTGCAAATAAACTTACCTTGTGATCCGGGGTTCTACCAAGCTTACGGAACTGTGCTAGACGTTTTCTCATTGTTTAAACTATTTAGATGATATGATGGAGTAAGTTGTTTAGTGGTATCGTAGTTGTTAGTTGTTGAGTGTAAAATGGCGTGGGCTGAGACAATTTAGTACATCTTTGTTTGCTTATGATACTACGTATTACCGTTTATCGCCATCATATTCTCAGTTTTTATCTATCTCTTGTGGCGCCTGCCTACAATCCTCCTCCTCCTCTTCTATGACGTCCAACACTTAGCCTTGCAAATCATCCACTCACCATTTGACCTTATTCCTCTATGATATCTGATCTGAATCGACATTAATACTAAAGAGTAGCGACGGTATCTCTCTAACACAACATACACTCTTAGAAAAGAACACATGATATGCACACATTTTACACAACTATATATCCATATATGAATAACAACTATTGCCAAGTCACAAAGATGGCATTATTCAATAAACATAAATTTTGATAAAATTTATTGCAATTC
>Ga0214481_100432_pt1 | contig 21666 bp, 14 predicted proteins | sample M1_20Mar14CPVII9_4_FD_165057 | JGI IMG/M metagenome (GOLD analysis project Ga0214481, IMG submission 165057) | Marine eukaryotic communities from Monterey Bay, California, United States - M1_20Mar14CPVII9sort6BwellG10 | ecosystem: Environmental > Aquatic > Marine > Unclassified | place: USA...
ATGGAGGAGTCGAATTAGAACTAAACGAGTCTGAAGCGGATATAGAACAACGTCTTAGAAATAGTATAAAAGATATGAGAGTGGTAGATCTCAAGGCAGAATTGAAGAGACGATCTTTGAAAGTAGGAGGAACAAAAAGAGTATTACAGGATAGACTGATTGATGATTTGAGGAAGACCGATTTGTAGTTATATATGTATAAAAATTATAAGATTCTTAGCAGGGCCCGGTGACAACTGATTTACTATTGCATTATTTATTTTAAGGCCTTAATGCAACCATAAACACTACATACCCACTCTAAACAACCATTTGTGACCTACATACTTCAAACTTACTCTTCCTTGTGCTCAGATTCGGCTTTAATCTTTTCATCTTTCCATACAAGGAAACGACGAGCGACGAGATTGACTGCCTTTTGAATCTTGAACCTCAAATGCAGTTCCACCATTCGATCACGAACATCAGCACCACTCACTGGTGATGCAGTGGTTGCAATCCTCATGATTGAGTGTGTACGATCCATCCTATAACCCCACATACCAAACGATATCTTGGGGAAGAATTGTTGAACACGAGCACCCATCTGATGGAACATTACTGGAAGATGCGCGTTGTTACGATTTATGATGATGAAAGAGAGGAGATAGTAACTTATGTTAGTACATGTGGTTCAAAGGCAGTCAAATAATGGCTAATAAAGGCCAAATGAAGTATCCAAATCGCCGGGTCTTCATATCGAACACACGAAATCATATGATACAAAGATACTAACGCGGACTTTCCTGTCATAGCTACGAAGCGTTGAACCGACGCGACACGACTCTCATAGAGTTCCATTACAAGATGTTGTGACTGGCTCATTAGAAACGCGCCTGTGCCTTTCGGGGCTGTCTTTCGTAACTCTTCGCCAAAGTATCTCTCCGTAGAAGGCATTACTTGTACCAGACCACGATCATCACGATTAGAAACACTGAGCTTTCCAAGTACATCAACCTGAGGCATTTTACATAGCTCAACAAACTCTTCAAGATCAAGAGTGCCATTGCCATCAATGTCTGCTTCTTCGAACATTGCTTGGAGCTGAACCATTGATATGTCGGGTTGGATCTTCCGATATGCTTCAGTAAATTCTTCCATATCAAGAGAACCGTTACCATCAGCGTCGATTGTATTGAAGATCTCGACAAACTTATCAACACCTTTCCTCTCCTTAATCATATCCTCAATAACTCCATCAAGTCGATGGACATCATGAACACCTTGTTTACCAGCCTTTGCCTTGGCAGCTTTCTCCATGTTTGAATAGGCTCCTAACAAACTACCACTTGAACGATGCTTGGATACATTGAGATCATCTTGTGGAGGGCCAGATGATGACTTGCGCAACATTGATTTACGATTTGATGTATTCAGAGGGTCACTTGTACTACTCTTTCGAAAGCTCATTGTAAACCTCTTGCTCTTTCTTGGGCTCTCATCGACGGTAGCCAATTTCTTATTACTATCATCACTGTCATCGGAGGAATCATTAGCGAGCCCATTGATATTGGTGGCGCTAGCCTTCAAGTTACCGGTAGCAGTCAAACTCATTTTCTTTGGCTTTAACCTAGCCGCCATTCCTTCTTGATCCAACTCATCCAACAACTTTTCACAAAGAAACTGGGGACGATGAGTTTCCAAGAAGATACCCTTCTTACTAAGAGGGAGTTCACTCATGTTATGTCCAATAGTTATCGACTCGCAAGTACCTCCTATACTCTGTATAGAGCTTGCCTGATTCACAGCAAGACATGTACTTGCCTCCAGAGTTGTCAAAGCTGTCAAACGGCCATCAGGACGGCCGCAAACGAACAAGCTTCCCCTAACAACCCGATGAGTATGTCGGTGGACTAAATGATCTGCAGGATTTCCCGACAAAACATTACAACCGGCAATGGAGTATGAACATGCAAAGATCTTGCCAAGAAAGGCTTCTGCCGATTGAGCCACCCACGGACATGGGTCACCGACTACAACCGTGCGGCCTACCATTCTATGCCTTAAGTTACGGCCTTGCCACAATCGTATTATAAATATATTTATTTGTGGCAGCCAGAAATAAATCAAAGCATCGAAGAACCGTAGGAGATAGAACAAACGATCCCCAGGGCTAACACCAGGCCGCAAGCCCGATGCATACGCAATTCCTGAGATAAGGGGGTAGCCAATAGTGACGGTAACAACAATATAAATGAATGTCATGATATACGCCTTGCTATAATATGGTAGATAAGGAGAGAAATTGTGTTAGTCATCATGTTGAATATCAAAGCAACCAGTCAGATTAAAGCAACACAGAAGACTCTCTACTACTTACGCATTCTCTAGTATATGCTCAGCCCATAGATCTCCTGCTGCTCTAAGTTCTTTTTCAGTTGTTTTCAAAACGTCATGTACCTCATCGCCATTGCGATCAACACCTACAATTCTCTGTGTAATGCATATAAAAAATGAACATGTGAGTTACTGAATGAAAAGAAAGTACCATCATAGACAAAATGGGCAACACTTACCTCCAAGGATTTGATATTCTCGCGATTACAACGTTCAAGTGTCTGGAGATCTCTTTCTGTAATCACAGCACCGGTCACCGCACGATGGTGAGGATTGCCGATGATCGTGACACCTAAATGATGAGTAAAAGATTTATACAAGAAGGGATACAAATGGGTCATATTAGTCAACGGTATCCTTATCAAAAGAGAACATCAACAAGTTAGTACTCACAGATGTGCTCAAATATGTTTGTCAAGAGCTGGTGTGTTGCGACAACACTAACACTACAAGGCTCAGCTGGACGAACTCCAACTTCAGTACTGAAGATTCTGCTGGTTAACAAATCATTCTTATCTCCATACATACTTCTCAACTGCTTCCCGATCTGTGTATCCCACTCTGAACTCACGGTAAAGATGGAAGAGGAGAATGATTGTAATAGATTTGAACAAGCAAGTGATCCGAAGGTACCACCACTGTGTGAAACTAGGATTACAATTGGATCCTTCATGTCCATTGTCTTTGCTGTATATGGGAAACCTACGGCAGGCATTGAAAGCTCTTGTCCAAAAAGCCCAAGTAACTGTAGGTAGGTAGTATCAAGAAGAGAGGAAGTCATGGGGTTAGTATTAATTTCAAGTATAATTCCAGAGTGACCCGCATGTTGTGGCCAAGTCATTTAATAACTTCTGCTTACCTTGTTGGCAGAGACTGCCTTCACATACAACTTTGGAAAGCACTTTGATAAGTCAGCTGCAAACTGCTCGGCAGCCCAAAGGCTGACTTCACAACCAGTGATGAGAATATCCACTTGGCTCGCATGTTGCTCAATTTTACCATCGACGTGAGCCTGCATTCGATGTCGAATGCACTGTCCTAGATGCCATGCTGTCATGCGGTTGAGACCGACGTCCTGCCAATCAGTTTGGATGTTTGCACAAATCTTGGGAATATCTTGTATGTCACCAAGCACAGGGTCATCTGTATCTGGAAGGAGGGGCTTGATGAACTCATTATTCTCCAGCTGTACTAAACGTTTGTGAATCTTGGGATTCTTACTCATTACATTCTCTTGATGGAGAAGAATGACATTTACAGATCCACCCATGAGCTTATCAACGGTAAGATTTCGGTTTGGGGGTGAGACACTTGGTTCCTTGTCACCAGCATATCCCCAATCAAGGAGGACAATCTCACCACCAAGGTCATCCAAGTCAAGACGTACAGCATTCTCGTCAACAAACTTAAAGTCGGTACCAAAGGTGGATTTGCCTTGCGGGGTATCATAGTTTAAACCAGCCTTGACGGCGGCTTGCTCTGAACCATAGCATATAACGCCCTTCCTAGGATAGAACGCTACCGACAGAGTTTGTCCCTTGGCCGCAAACACTGCTTGGCGATGAGAATCCATTGTGGTCGTAACACAAAGACCAAAGGAACCCTTCGCATTCTCGAGGAATAACCTCATTGAATGCAAAAGATCATTGTCAAAGAAGGCTGTAACTGTAGCTTTCACAAACTTGCCCAGATTTCCTTCTTCAATATCATGCATTGGAACGATATTACCCAATGCATTTAGTGCCGTCTTTCTTGCATATGACATACTCTTTGATGAAACTGCCATTGCCAAGCCACGTTTGATATTGCTTGCCAGCTCTTGACGAAGATCATCAGAAGAACTTATCATTTCCAATGTCTTGATATCCTTCTCTGTTACCATATCATCAATTGCCTCCTCAAACAGTTTTCCTATCTCATCATATTGATCAGCAGATGGATATACAAAAGATGGATCCGTGGGATTCTCACTGTCAATACAAAAGCAAAGTGCATAACGAGCACTTAATGCAAAGCTGCCTTGTGTCCTTAATAAATCCATCATACCAGCAATCGCAGCGGAATCGACAACGGCAGGCATTGGAACCTTGAGTGTCATGACTAGGAACTTCTGAATGGCCTCCGTGTCATAATAACTTCCACCAATTTTGTAGAACTCGAAGTCACCATTGTGAGTTACAAAGTTTTCAACCCCAATGGATTGTGACTTGGGTGCTAGATGATGTACTTTACTATTATCAGTTGTGACAGACTCAGCAAAGCCGGTGCCAACAGCTCCACTACGTCGACGTTCAAATGGCTGCAATGATGCAGCAGCTGATTGGAACGGATAGAAGGTATAAAATCGTCTTGGAGACCATTGATGTGGATGTGTTCCATCCATGCTTGCCTTGGAACTCGTCGCGAATCGAGTATGACCGAAGAAACCGCGAACTAGGCGTTTACCAGATGAGTTGGGATTATAGGCTTCCTTATTCCAACCTGATAACTTGTTACCGAATCTTGAACAATTATCCTTCTCAATCTTGGCTCGTACACCTTGAGATAGGACAGTTCTCTTGGCGTTGACAACACGAGAACGGACACCTTTAATGTTGGGTGCTTCAGATGTCAAGCCAGACTGGGATGGTTCAAATGTAACTACACCACCAGATTGTGCTCCTGTAAAGTATTATGCAATGTGGTATGTAATGGGTGAGATGTATTTCATCATATATTGCAATATCTATAAATAGTATATATCAATTGCAACCTGTACAATAGGTATCAACTTACCACGCATCATAGTGACCTCTACCATCTTCTCTAACATATCAAGTGCAGCCTTGCCACCATCAATGTTAACCCACGATGAATTAATAAGAAGGATGCCAAAGTTACCGCAGAAGAATAGTAGACTTGAAGATGCATCACTATTGATAGGCTAAAGTTGAGAAGAGATATGATTTTAGAAAAAAGTGTGCACATCATGTGTTCAAAAAAGTTATATGTGATATACACATATATGACTTACTTCTCGACCAAAGATGGGTACAAAGCTGAATAGATCAGTAGTAATAGCCTCAAATGCAGTGACATAGGCTGCTACGACAATGATAGGATCAACTAGTAATGATGACAGAGATGATGATAACTTGTTCATATCTTTTACATTCGACGAATTCTGACGGTGGTGATGATACCAATGTAACCCCATTGCAATGACGATACTGAAGATCCAGCCAAAGTGACGAATGGCGAGATGTTGTACTGATGATACATCGTCATCATTGGCAGCTTCAATCAAACAATACCGACCGAGTAATGCTCTCACTACGAATTGATGTAAGTTATCAAATGTCGAAAAAGGATTGTTCGTAAGTGATGGACCGAGAAGTATTGCAATGACAACATGGGATAGTTCATGGAGTAAACCAAATGCAAGGTAGGATGTAATGAATGGTAGATATTGTTTTGTATAGGATTTAATATTGCAGCTGCTCGTTAGATTGACGAGTGTCGGAGAAATCATGATGGCAGCAATGATGAAATAAATGATATTGTTATGATTGTAATAGTCGAATCAAAGGTCAAACTTATCCACCTTGGGTGAAATATGAGACAATGGATAGTAGATAGCAGGGAACAGTGATTATTATTTTTGTGTGGTGAGTAGATATTGATTGAAGCAATCTAAAGACCAATAGTTCAATCGCCTCGCTCCATACTAACAACTTCTACTAAAAATCTTTGACCAAGCCTCAATCCCCTTGGTAAGTACTTACCCCTCTTCACGGTATCAATAGTTTGATACCCTACCCCAATGTACTGTATATACCGTAATATGATACACTAATCAATATTTTTTACCCCTGATTTTCTTTACCCCTATATTTTAGTGCCGATATCACTTCGGCAGTCTCATCGGTATAGTTGTCGTAGGGTTAAACCCTATCCCAAGTAGAGGCCATTGCTCTTTTAATTGGTATGAACTAAGTATGATAAAGATTAATAACTGAGAGATAGGCAGTGTTCATACTTTGAGAAACAGTGATAACGTAGTATGATAACATACTATGAGGTTATTTTTATTTAGACAACAGAAGCCGCACATCCAAGTTCAAGTAGGTTGTCCATTACTAACCCAACAGTTGATCCGATAGAACTGGCCAAATCTTCTTGTTCAGGCAAAGGCAAGTCTACAAACTTCATTACAATGTCACCATCGATAACACCCTTCTTTCGATCATTAGTACGACATCCTGCTCGTCGAGTAGAACGACGGTATAAACGCCAAGCTCGATGACTTAGGGCACAGTTACTCTCAAGTGCATTACTCATGACACTTTGCAAGGCGGTTAAACGCCAGTATGTGGGCTCACTCAGAGGAACAATTGATCCAAAGCTACCATCTGTTGAACCGTAGTTAACTGCAAATCGGTTATCATCTTCTAGTCGTCCAAAGAGGGTATCCTGTTGCTTTAGTGCCGCCAATGAACTAGTCATGGTACATGAGTTGAATAGCAAGCTTGATTGAGCCCAATGACTGTTCAGAGTGGTTGTTTGTGTGCCTAGGTGGTAGTCTGCTCTACAAACGAGCTTATTACCACCTCTTGCAGCCGCATCGGTTGGGGCATATTGCAAAAACGAGAGATTCTGTCGATCATCATGGCATACAAAGGCCATAGCTCCACCTCTTGATATCATTCCTGTTGCAAATACCTGACAAGGCTCGTAATCCTTTGCAAGCAAGGTTAAACTCTTGTCACTCTCTCTCCAGACTAGAAAGTGCAATGAATCATATGCATCACTCAGCAAGAAGAATGTTTTGAAGAGCTTGATTTCTTGTACTTGCATGTGTGCATGGTAAAATCCTAAGAAGAGAAGAACATGATAATATGATGAGATACAGCTCTATTAATAATAAGTATACAACGTCACATCCATTACTTACCCATTTGAGTCAGCTTGTTATTGCCCCATTGTTCGACTGTTACCTCTGCACCTGCTCCGACAACAATACGATATACATCTTCACTCTTGAGCGATGATAAGCTTGTTACAGGGCCTAAAGTCATGGCTTTCTCTGATTTGAGTGTCAACTCTAGTGGTGCATCTTTAAAGTCTTTATTCAGTGCCTTTTTCTTTGACTTCTTGGCATTAAACAGTAAGATTCTTCCCTTAGATGCAACATCTTCTCCATCATTATCAATGATACTTGTTCCTACACCAATCACTAAACTCTTCTCTGGCACTTCATCACTGTCCTCTACAACATCTGTCAAGAACATTACCTTTAAAGCAGTGCCGTGCTCGTGCTCATCAAGTTGATACTTATCTAACACTTTCCATTGAGAGGATGATGCATCGACAATCCAAAGTTCATACTTACGAGATGGTATCGATGGAGCAAGGCCAAGCTTGGAGTCAACAGTGAAACAATCTTCTCGCTCGATTTCTTCTACCCATTCTTGCTCCATATCAAAGCCTCCTAGATCAGCTTCGACTTGTTTCCTAACCTTGGCTGCTTCAGTTTCATCTCTGAGACGTTGTCTTTCTTCATCGCTAAGACCATCATCATTCATATAGCTCTGATCACCTTCAATTTCATGCGACACAATCATGGCATACACAGGACGTGAGGTGGTAGAAATGGAGGCATCGTCAATGAACTCAATATGACGGACAGTAACACCCAAAGGAACTTTTTGAACAGAACATCCTCCGGGAAGAAGACCATGTGGTGCAAAGACATCCCATAGTCCATTGTAAAGAGTGAGACGCTGAGATCCAACTCGTCCGATACGTTCATGCATCGTAATGAAACCACTACTTGCATTGCGGAATACAGAAGGCATTGATGAGAGGAAACCACATACCGGAGTAGGTCGTCCACCTGCGGGGCTAACGTGTCGTGATTTGTGAGCTACAATTGTTGGTGCTCCACGTTCTGTTACAAACCAAAGAGGTCGAGGAGTTGCCGCAAACAGCCCGTCTTGAGAAGAAATATCACAAAAACGATGTAAGCGGTTGTGCCGGAAGTTATCTGCTGCCTGATCTGCTTGGGGTACAATACCTTTACGACGAAGCTTGACAAGATGACGACCGGCCTCTTCACTTGGCCGTGAAACATTGGACAGAGGCACTCTTGCAAACTCAAGACGATTCTTGTTTGAACGACGCTTGGATCCGGAGTATAAATGCAAATCACCCTGTGATGTGTCCACTAGGATACAAAGTGAACGTAACATCCATGAATCTTTATCCGTGTCAATACCGTTAATACTTTCAGGTTGCAGTGAAGGACCAGCGACAAAGAATCGAATTTCTGAAACTTCCACTTCATGATGTTCTGGTAACCTAATTGTTGATACTCCTGAAGATTGACCGAGGATTGGTGTTCCTTGGCTACAACCCTCTGATTCCCAAATAGGAGAAGCACCATCCGGTGAAGCCAACAATTCATCATTATCGTATATTTCAAGAGATCCTGAACGACGACAAACGGCAACGATGATTCGATTATTTGACAATGTAGGCGTCTCTGGTTCATTCGATTGACTGCATAGTTTAGCACACCAAGTACCATGTGAAGAGAGTCGGTCGGGTGGAAATGATAGAGAAGATGACTCGTCGGGAGTGATATCGTTGCTCTTTACATCTTCATCAGGTTGTTTAGGAGCTGCTGCATTATCGGCGTCGTGTTGTTTCAATCTTGCAACCAAATCAGCCTTGCGTCCAGATATACCTAATCCACGATCTTTACAAGCCGTCTTTAATTCACCTACCTTCATTCCATCCCAGTTGGCAGTCTCGGTGACAAGTTCTTCTTGTGCATCATCAGTTGGAGATGTTTCATCTTCTGTCTTATCTAGAGTTGACGAGTCGGGAGAATCAAAGATATGGCTTGGTAGCGACATAATGTCCATTGCTACAACCTTGTTGCTGTCATAAAATGGCACATCTGTTTTGGTTTCGCCCACAATGTTTGACTCTGAAACTTTGAAGTCAATCTCGTGCTCAGATGGATTAGTCAATGAGATGTTGAATAAACTAGCATGTCCAGAAGTCCATACGCAGCCAAACGTAATGGATAAAACGGCTGATGAGTCCTCGGATAGCTTGCTCACCATGGGTGTTATTGAGGCAAGCATACCACGGTCACTGTCTTTAATACCATGTACAAAACTAACTTTCAATCCAACCTTACCCTCCTTGTCGCCATCTCCATCGTTGGACATGATCACAATGGAATATGGGTTGTTACTTTCCAAATGAGGAGCTTGGACGACGAATACTGAAAAGGACTTTGAATTGGAAGTAAACTCTGTTGCAGCCACCAATGTCATCTTGCTCAACACATCGGATGCATCATTAAAGGAGGGTGGAGGAGCATCAACGTCCATACTATCACCATCGCCACCCGTAGTAGATGAGTGATCAATAGTCAACTCGTCAAACTCTTCAACGTATCCGCTCTTACCCTCGACACTATTATCCTCTCGAATTACACCACGCAATGCAATTGACCCGATCCCGTTGGCATTACCCAGAAGAACAAGATTGGATTTAGGCAACCCAAAGATCGGGCCTGCCATGTTACATAAGTCCGATTCACATAATATACTGCCACCGACATTATCCCTGCCTGGCGTTGTCATAACTGCCAAGCCACCCGATGAACCGAAGCCACAAGGCATAATGTAATGCCTTGCAGCTGAAGAGAACGCATTTGAAAATATGGATGCCTGGACTTCATTCACAGATGAGGGCGCACCCATTGCATCATCTTGTCCAGTTAACGACGGACAAGTTGCAACAGGGCCATAACAACCAGCACCGAGAGGACCTAAACCAGTAAGTGAGTCCAAAGCACGGATGGATCGGAACATGGATAGGCAACGTGCCGTGCGACGACGAGAAGTACCTGAGTGAGAACCACCTTCATTTTGATAACTGTCATCTTCACTGTCTGCATTGGAAGCAGATATGACACTTGGTGAAGCAACACCGTCGTCATCATCGTCATCATCACGGTATAGCTCCTCTTCTTCAAGACGAAGAATCTCTTCCCTTGCCAACGCTGCAGCACTCATTCTACTGCTTTCTTGTGCATCATCATCTAATATCTCAACTACATCCTCTTCATCAAGACGGGGCTGTTTCTTCTTCGGTTCGCCACTTGTAGCTAAGGAACTTGTAGTATCTGGTTTCTTGTCGTCAAGTTTGCGCTTATCCCCAGAGTTTGTATTGTCATCATCATCTTCTTCGGCATCCACATCAGTCACAACAAGACGGATGGGCTTATTCATTGAAAATGCCAAGAGGGTACAATCTCCCATCCTCGAGCCGACGAATACCAAACCCCTAGTTTGAATGTTTGGTCCATTGGAAGATGAGGTGGCACTGCTACTTGTAGTTTTAGATACTACAGTTTCAGGCCTTTCCTCCTTCTTGGCATTAATCTCGTCATCACCTTCAGATAGATACTTTCCAACACTCTTCGTATGACAACTTGCACTAACCACTGATAGACAACTGGCAACGCCTAATCCACCCACCTTATGTCCTAATGACATTAAACTCATCATTGTCCTACTTAATGATAATTTGTCGTTGTTGTGTAATTCCAACGAATATAAGCTTCCATTCCCAAGACATACCATTGCAACATTATTGGTAACAAAGGATATACGTGCCCCGTCTAATTGAATTGCCAATTTAGGTAATGGACTTGGATTGCATTCTAAATATCCTGCATTGTTACTACCACTACTTGAGCCATCAGCTAATGGAGGCGGGATCAACCCCGGTGGACAACCAATCTTGGCAAACCCATTCACTGCCAATGCACACTTGATTTTACCACCCATACTAACATAAACAATTGTATTAACACCCCAAACTAATACCCCATCGGTAGGATGTGGAACTAACTTCCATGCATCCACTGGCATACTATCCATTAAACTCCATAATACAACTGATCGATGTTGATGTATTGCTAAACTAATAGCCGTGAGGGTTAATCCATACTTTGTCCCTGTATCCATTGTTTCTACCACTTTTGTCTTTGTTTTCTTGCCTTTCTCTTCTTCACTTCCATCGTCCAACTTCATTTCTTCACCATAATCATCCTTCTTCTTTTCATCATCCTCATTACCAGTACCTGCTGATGTCTCAATTGGAACTTCGGCAGTACGTCCCAATCTACCAGAACACGCCCTACTACCCCTCTTGGGATTGGAATGCAATATTAGTAATGTAGGCTCGGTATATCCACTCAAATATGCAACATCGACTATATCACCAAACCCATGTGATAATGTTGGACCAGTACCGACTGCTGATGAGGAGGCAATTGTTGGATTGTACTTTCGTCCAGGTGGTACAGCCTGTGATGAAGCTGATGTAGTTTGGTTTGTATTACTACCTCCTCCATTTAATTCACGTATTTTACTTGCCAATGTTGATAGTGGTAAGATGTATGGTTCGGATGCTACTCTCCACCATGAACTTGATGAACTACTATTAATACTGCCATTATTATCAACAACACCCTCATCAGGTCGAGGACCTTTTGGTAATGAAAAGCTAGCAACTGCCACCCCTCCACCTAATACTACACTAACACATGGATCTTGCATATTATTACTATTACTACTACTACCACTGTTATTACTAACAGTAACAATAATATCTTGCTCTAAATAACTCAAACCACCCATACTTTTTTCAATTATGGCAGGTGTTAAATCAATAATTGATGATGCTAATAATACCCCACCTTGTCCAACACCCGAGGCGGTATGATTGTTTATTCCCCCACCTACCATTGGCGTTGAGGGGTATACTATTGATAATCGTGGATGCCCTGCAAATCCTAATAGTAATCCATCGTAGCATGTTGTTGATGATTTGTTGTTTGATGTTGTGGTGCCATCATTGAATATCTCATTCAATCCATCATCTTCATTTTCCTCTTCACTTCTACTTTTACTATCTCCTTCATTATCATTTGACGAGGAGGTACCATTGGGTATAACATCCAATGAACAAATCGTTCCTGCCAAGTTATCATATACGGCTGTTAATGCCAATGTACCCGCATTGGGTAAGACTGTGTAGACACGTAATGAGTTGGATTGTGCTGTAACCAGATTTGGTAGTGGTTTGGATTCTTCTCCATCACCACCACTGCTACCACCTTTAGAGGAGGAAGTGGAAGAGGAGGAGGTATCAACAGGACGAGGTCTAGTTAAATATGCCCAAACACTTAATTCAGAACTACCACCTCCCTTGCCTGGTCCGATTGTTGTTACGATTGCTGGATGGATTGGTCGATTATTGTTAGTAGAGGATGTTGTTGTTGATGTTTTGGCAGGTTTGCGTTGTGCTGGTTTAGGTGCCTCGGCGGCTTTGTTTGCTGCTAGTACTTCTGCCAATCTTGACATATTGTCTGTTTGTTTGGTATTATACTATATTGGTCTATAAAAACTATGATGTTTGTTTGGTATCTTTTGAAGATTTTTCAAGGCTCAACTTTGTGATGGAATTGCTAAATAAATATTAACCTGTGGTCACTGAAACGCCTATCAATAGAAAGGGCGTTAAAAACCGATCTATAGAGTGTATTGGTGATATACGACGCGTCTGAATAGCTTACCAATTGCAACACTATGAACTTGCCTAGTAAGTACTACAATATTACTGCTTTTTTATCACGTGGATTTGGTATCCTTTTACAATGCGTTTGTTAAAAGTTGAACCTCTTATTCAAACTGTCATATTCCCCATATATTCGAATGCCAAGTAGATATATCGGTTTAATTGTGGCGCAAATTAGCACGAAGAAGCAGCCGGCCTCTATCACAAGTAGTTATATATTGGTGGTGACCTGTGACACGTGAATACAGAAATTTAAACGGGCACGAGACTGACTCTTTGTTGAATGAGAATGATGATGTTGGTGGAGCTTTAGTTTGATAAAGCTAAGTACATTACGCAGCAGCTGACGAACTTCTACAGTAGGCTGATCGCATGCTAGCTACAAGTCAAGGCTAAGTTTAGTTTAAGAGCTCTCGATCTCAGCTGCCCCTCTGGCCTGCGGCCGGGGGCAGCTGATCGTTCGCTCCAGTCTGTAACTACTCTTCAGATATCACTGCTTTATCTAGTATAGCGTTCCCATCATGCTCACCTGTTGCCATGATACCATACTTTTTAAAAAGGCGTTGATGCGCTTTATGCTTAGGATCATTTAAATGCTTGATGCGCGATTGAATTGCCCCGGTTGTCTTATTGAAGATTTCTGCTAATTGATATGTTGGTTTAGACCGGAGTGACCATAGCTTGTAATCATCCTGTTCTGATAACTTATACTTCATCTGACCCCTTTTAGAAAATTATGAGATCATTTTGAGAATATCAGCCGTTTGTTGTTTATTCACGGCGACATAAGACCTATTTTTTTGCTGATGCCACCGTACAATGTAATCATAGTACACTAATACTAAATCACATTCTTGCCATCTTTTCTTGGTGATGGTCCCTTGGAAAGTATCTTTTGCGGTATCTTTTTTCTTTTTCTAGGGGGGGCTTCCCTGCTATAGCTCTCACCCTACTACGTAGAAGTTCGTAAAGCAATAGGCAATAGATATATATTATGATAGCATGCACTTGTCGGCGTTCCTCTTTTCCAACTGGTACAATAGCAGGTAGAGTTCGACGGCTGCAAAATATAAAGCAAGTCATTATCAAACAACATCAAACACAAACATCAAGTTTTGTTACAATTGCAAGTAGAAGTCGACGGCTGCAATTCAATACAAAACAATTCTCATTCTTTACTAAAACACATACATATACATCAAGTACTGTTGCAAGTAGTAGACGGCTGCAGTTCAATGCATATAATAACACATCACATCATACAATACCAATAAGAATAGCTTCCACAAGCACTAATTGTCAGAATAGTAAGACTAGTCCAAAGTCAATCAAAGAGATATGGAAAGCACTGAAAAAGACTCCATTGCAATACGCGACAATACCAGCAGTGGCTGCATTCTTGGGACTATCAACCAATTGGATGGGAGTTAAGATGCTCTTCTATCCAATAGAATATACCGGTACTGAATGGTATAGATCATCACCATTTGTTCCATATGGTTTCTTAGGTTGGCAGGGAGTCGTACCTTGTAAGACTCAGAAGATGGCTTCTAGATTAGTACATATTGTTACCGATCGACTGTTAACAGTCGAGGAAGCATTTGGTAGGATGGATGCGGCAACACTGGCATCACTATTACAACCACTAGTCGAAGAAGAATTGATGAAGGAGCCATATGGAAAAGTTGTTGTGAAAATATTGCAACCGATACTGCCGATGTTATTGACAAGAGTAGTTGCAAATCTACAAAAAGAAATAGAAGATATATTAGATCTGCAATCTGTCGTACTGGAAGCATTCATGAGAGATAAAAAAGTGTTGGTAGAGCTCTTTCAGAAGGTATGTTTATCTGTATCGTCTGTATGTATCAATTCATCAATCATACAACTAATCATCTTCTTTCCATGCAATAGGTTGGAAGAGTGGAATTAGATTTCCTAGTAGAGAGTGGACTTGGTTTCGGGTTCATACTAGGTCTGGGACAGATGATTGCATGGGTAATAAAACCGAAACCGTGGACGCTACCAGTGAGTTAAAGATATGCTATTCTGATTTGTTCACATGAACATTCATATATGGCACTAATGACTACTTCTTAATAGGTTGCCGGAGCCATTGTCGGATATGTAACAAACTGGATAGCGATAAAGCTATTGTTTGACCCAGTGGAACCAGTAAAAGTTGGACCTATTGTAGTCCAGGGCTTGTTTGAAAGTAGACAAGTAGAAGTTAGTGATGAATTTGGAACATTCATGTCAAGAAGAGTGCTCAATTCATCAAGATTATTAGATGCTCTATCCCAAGATGCAGATGATGGAGAATTGTATGCATTCTTAAGACGACAACTTCCATATCCAATACCAAAGTTTGTATTAACTGCGGCAGTAAGGGCGATAAGTAATGCAGCAAACAACCCTATAGAGAACCCAGAGCTTCACAAATACATGACAAACAAGCTAGACATTGAAAGTACACTGGCAGAAAGACTGAAGCTCTTATCTCCAACTGAATTCGAAGATCTTCTCCATCCAGTATTTCAGGAGGATGAGATCATACTTATCGGAGCTGGTGGCGTATTGGGAGCTCTTGCTGGTCTCGGGCAAACCAGATTAGGATGGGGAGGACCGGGTGCTACAGTCAAAGCTTTGATTACATTAGTTAGTGTATCAGGAAAGTCCGCGTTTGTATTGTTTTGTCTTCTGTATTCATGTGTTCAATATAAAGTCTCGACGAGTGGACTGTTTCATTTGGCCTTCACATATCTTTATTTGATTGTCTTTGCAAGCCGTATATACTAACATGAGTTACTACCATCTCTCTTCAACTTTATAAACTGCGAAACGCGCATCTTCCAGTAACGAGTTGGGGTTATTTCCTATTCAAAGAGGTAATAGAGCAACCCGAAGAGACAGTCATACTCGAAGAGGAGAAGATTATTGTCAGACCAGTCAAGATAAGAAGAATGAACACGTTGGTGAGAGTGAAGCCCGAAGAACTGCCTGACTGGTTGCAAATACCAGAGTTTCGATAATCAACTAACTTAAGTATACACAAAGATCAATGCAGTTGCTGTACATTATGTTTACATCCAATCAGCTAAAAATAAAGTTCCCAACTGTAAAGCTTTCTCAGCGTCTCTCTTTACATTCTCTTTGCTAGTATCTCCTCGGCTCACCCATCCATGAATCATATCAGGAAACTCAATACACTTTGGCTGTTGCCTTTTCAACTTGTCGTCTACATTATGCCTTGATGATGAAATGATCTGAGCAACCTCTCCCCCTGGTTTAATATTGTCTGGGTCATTACCGGATACACAATAAAACAACGGTGCCTTTTTGGATGCAATCCTCGCCATGCTTACTTGATCTCCCCCATGAATGTCTTCCAACTTTATACTGGGATGAAAACCTAATCCGCATTTGAACGGGATACCACTGGATATAGCTTTTGTCATCGCCCAAACACCCCAACAGAATCCAATCGCTCCCACATTCGCGGGGTCTATGTCGAACTGATCAGAAAGGAACTCAAAACACCACTCTATATCATTATTTACTGAGTGGACACCATCATTTGAAGTCTGAACGACATCATATGGATGTTTCTTTATCCAGTCAAGAAAATCATTTTCATGATTGTCTTTAGTTTCGCCACGGAAGCAGTCAATGGCTACAACATATAAGTTGAGATCACTTGCTAGCGTATCACAAATTGCGAATAGCCGGTTCTGCAATCCATACACATCAGTGAACACCATGATAGCCTTCTTCTCAACAACAGTATTAGTATCCATCGGTTTGGTAATGTATACTTCGAGATCTTTATTTGGACCAATCATTATTGATTTGCCATCATTTGCATTATCAACACTCTTTGTGCGATGCGGAACGTCAAAAGGAGATCCCCAAGATACGCTTGGGCAGCAACTTTGTACTTCTGTCATTATTGTTAGTTTTGCTTGTATTTGATTCTATCACTTGATATTCTTCTGTAATTGTAATTGAATTTATGAGACAACTGTATGTTTTACAGTAAGCAAATTAGAGCGGAGTATACGATCTTGCTTTATTCTATCTGTGCACAAGTTATTTATTGAAATAGTGTTGTTAGTACGTCGGTAGAAGCAGCGGAATGGATGGAGTATCAGGATCTTGCTTTATTCTATCTTAGCACAAGATATGTATACTCTTGTACTTCTTGTTCGCTCGTATTAACTCAATAGGTATCTTTCTTTTACGCGGTGTATATATATACCTAAATAAGGAGTCAATAAGTTACTGGTGCACTTATTGCAAGCACCAGTAACAACCTCTCCTAGATAGAATGATCACAGCACGCCATCTATTCCCATGGGCACGCATCCAAAGGACAAAAAAAGATACCATACGTATCTTTATGAGAATCAAAACACTTCACTTCTCACTTCACTCTCATAAGAAGTTTATGATGTGTTGTTTTATTAGTAGAGATAAGAGCGGCTTTAATCATCTAAAGGAGATCTCCTGCTGACCGATAATAGTGCGTATATTAGTAGCAAACCAAGTGTTTAATATTGGATATACCTCGTAAATACTTACATTGACATTAGAAAGATACCAAGTTGCAATATTCAGCAATTTTGATTAATAATTGATTAAACATGACGAATGGTTCCTCTAAAATCATAGGTGCTTCTACAACATTAAAGAATGCACATGTTTGGGAGGTATCATCACCTCTGGAAAGTCCGCGTTTGTACTTCTTTATTATGTGAATGAGATTTTACAATATGAAGTCTCGGTGATTTGGCTTTCATTTGATCTTAGTTTGCTTGATTGCCTTTGCAATCCACTTGTACTAATAGAAGTTTTTATCATCTCTCTCCAACTTCATAAACTGTGAAACGCGCATCTTCCAGCCCTTAAACCCTCGGGCAGCTGGTGGTAAAGGTAATTTACACTTCGTGCCTTCTCAACTAACTCCTGGCAGTCGGCGGCGGCGTATTAGTATTGAGGTACACAATGTCAAATCAGCCTTTGAAAGTACAATTATCACTACTGGCAAGAATAATAAAGATGCTACACCTCCACCTGATACAGAAATATGCTTTGTACGTATATTAGAACGTCGTCCAATAAATCCCATTAAAGTTATTGATCATGAGGTTATTGATCCAATGATACAAAATATCATTTCACCAACAACTAAAGTTGTTAAGAAGGGTACAGTTAACTTCTTCACTGGGTCATTACGACAAAGAACAGAACGTAACAAGGATAAAAAGCATGATGATGATTCAGATGATAAATCGGTAATGGCATCATATAGAGAACAAGATTTTGAGCAGCCTGATTTTATACCGGAAGATCCAGACAATTTTGATGACGATGAATATTTCCAAGAATGTCACAGGAATGATGGTAGCAGAAAAAGATATGAAAGTGGTGTAGAATTTCAACCATATGACGGATGGAAACCAAAGTATAAACTACCACTTCGTGTATTTAACATTATTGAGAAGAAGAAACGATCTGTGGTAGTTGGTTTTGAATCCAAGGGACATTCCTCTTATCGAGAGTTTGTATTTGATAATGAAGCTGCAATGGAAGACTTTGTTGATATTGTAAAGAAGAATACAGCATTATTAGAAAGTAGGACAAAGGCACGTGTGGACAGGGCGTTGGGTGGTATCAAGCTGAAAGAGAATGAAGAGTTGACGATACTATTTGACATTGGTTCTGGTTCTAAACTTCCCCAGGCAGATATTGGTGCCGAATCTGATCCGTACATAACAGTGAGGTTCAATGGAAAGAAGATACACAAGACTGATTACTTTTCAAATAATCCTAATCCAATTTGGACACTTAGAAAGGGTGGATTGTTCATTTGGAAAGTGAATGCATTAGACTTGTTTCAATCAGAAGATGGACTAATCTTTGAAGTGAAGGATTATGATACCATTGGGAAGAATGAAAGTTTGGGTGCATTTAATGTTAATGCAAGAACGCTATACAAGTGGAATGGTGAACGGAGAGAGTTTGCATTAAAGCCATTACTTGGACAACGTGACTTTAAGCAGGGTAAGGTATCATTGCGTGCAAGACGAGCTACACAGCATGATATTGATTTTCTAGACAACTACAAACAAAAGACACAGGGTGGTTTTAGTACACCATCGTTATCTATTGGAGATGGAACCGTGAACACTATCAAGAGTATGATGACAATGTATTCAAAGAAAGAGAAGGAAGGACCAGACAAGGGCAAGACAAAGTATCTCATTCGCCCAGGACCTGATCCAAAACGGAAGGAGGAGACATCGTGGTTGACAAAAGAACAGATTAATGATGTGTCAAAAGAACCATCCTATGAATGGATAGATATTGGCAGCGGGACATTGGGCAAGATATTTGTTGAGATTATAGCATGTGACAACCTCCCTAACATGGATGTTGGTGGGGTTCTTGGGAATAAGACTGATTGTTTCGTTTCCTTGGTATATGAGGATTGCTTTACAGAGACAGATACTATCGATGACTGTTTATCACCTCGATGGATGCCATGGTCAAAGAGAGCATTCATCTTCAACACAATGCATACAAGCTCACAACTATTCTTGGCTGTATTCGATAGTGATGCCCACCCTATGTCCAGCCATGATTTAATTGGAAGGATATCAATTGACTTGTCAAACTTTATGAGTGGTTCAACATACAATCTACACTACAACTTGTTTCCTACTGCAGTTTGTAGTCCAAGAGAAAACAAGTTTGGCACCATCAGTCTTAGACTTCGAATGGAGATGGGAGATGAAAGAGCTCTGTTACTGTCAAATTTTGTATTGCCTCAAAGTGTATATGCCAATGTGCACACCAAGAAGGAACTAGAAGTTATCAAACAAACGGTTGAAGGTGGTATAGATACGAAAAAGTACTCTTTGAAGACCATCAATTCACACGTTGATGAGTTGATGTCATACCTCACAATCTATTATGCTTTGGTGGATGCTTTTCTTAGCCTGATATTATGGAGGGGTGTTACTGCGATTAGTTTGCCAGTGCCAAGCCTTTCGACACGTTCAATCAAGTGGACCAATGTATTTGTTCCACTTCATTCGCTGGTAGCATTCATATGCACTGTCAGCTTGGTTGAAAATCCTGATTTGTTGCCATCTTTCTACTTTGGATGTGTTGGTTGGTAAGTGCAATATTTATTATTGTCGGAGTGTATTGTCACCTCATTCTCACGATACTGATAACCAACTCTACCTCACCATATATTATTTACATAGGATATTACTAGCCTGTGTCGAGAGAAGGGCAAACAACCCCAGTCCATGGGGTAGAAGCCTTAGCTTTATACATCTTCTATCAGCATTAATACTGGGGAAGAATATCATGACACCACATGTAATTAAAGCAAATGAAGGACTCGACAGTGTCACTGATGCTGAGAGTTTCTGGCAGAAGCGTGTTCGTGATGCAGAAGAACGTGCAAAGAAGCGCGCAGAAGAGTATGCCAAGGAACAGGAACAATATTTAAAAGACTTGGAAGAGATTGGAGATACCAATCAAGATTTAAGTGCTTTCGATGGAGTAAACAATGGTTTTGCTCTTGACCCTACTCGAGCCTATCTATTTCCAATCCAACAATATCTTAGAGTTGGCTGCATCTGGTTGCGTGTTTTTAAGAATATTCTCGTGTGGGAGGAGTGTTACATATCATTCTGGGTGACCATGGCAAGCTTTGTTCTGTCAGTGGTTGCATTTTTCATTCCATGGGGCTTTCTAATCAAGTGGTTTCTACGTATCATTGTGTGGACCTTCTTTGGACCATGGATGAAGATTGCCGATATATACTACTTTCGGCATCTTGGAGAAGAAACTGATGAACAAAAGTCAGAACGTATGAACCAGCTGCAACTCGAAAGGCAAAAGAGGGTAGACAAACAAAAGCTTGATGCACAAATCGGAAGAGAGAAGGCAGCAAAACTGAGAGACTTCAAACAGTACATGTTTGGAGAACATATTTGTAGAGTGAACATTTTGAAGAAGGATAGGTACTATGATGTCCCGTTGCCATCATCCAGCGCTGAATTATACAATCCCAAGGCAAAAACACTTGGAGAGTTGGCAATGGACGAGGCAGGATACCGTCGTACTCGTGTTAATGGTCAGCAGCTTTTAGGTGATATGATTCCTACAGTGTACGAAACTCCCAATACCGAGGCACCGACTGGCAAGCCAACAAAGAATACTGACTTGTTGGACGAGAGGGGTAGTCTTGCTATCTTTTATGATAGTAATGACTCGTACAGTACAGCTGCAATCAAAGTCGGATCCATCCTCGTTGGTGCTTTGGCTATCACTGTTGGAGTCTTTAGAGCATGGTATGCAGTGACCGCATAACTCACTCATAGAATCTGTCTGGCATGTGTTTTATGTTGGTATATCTTAGTTTGTATGTCTTTTGGGCTTAATGAATGAAATTATGTTTAGACAATAGATCATCAAATGTTTTATATAACAATTGGATTTCAAGTGTCTTTTGTGTATTTCCCTAGAAGAAGAAGGACCATAGACCTGACGGTATTGTACTCTCAATATTCTACTCTCATAAAAAAAGGACCATAAAATAAAAAGATATGAGCACCACCAATT
>Ga0214481_100433_pt1 | contig 21661 bp, 17 predicted proteins | sample M1_20Mar14CPVII9_4_FD_165057 | JGI IMG/M metagenome (GOLD analysis project Ga0214481, IMG submission 165057) | Marine eukaryotic communities from Monterey Bay, California, United States - M1_20Mar14CPVII9sort6BwellG10 | ecosystem: Environmental > Aquatic > Marine > Unclassified | place: USA...
TCCGAAACTCATCAGCCTTGTCTTCAAAGTATTTAAAATCTTGAAAGATTTCATCCTCGGCATTTTGATTAACAAGTCGTTCCATTGTCTTGAGTGCATTCTCCATATTCTCACTGTGAATGGTATCGGTTTGCTGCGTAGAAGAAGATCCAGTAGTACTATCAGCGGAAGGCTCTTCCCTTGTCAAGACAATTGAAGCCAACTTATCTTCAAAGCTTATACTTCGTAGTGCATTCGTACTCCCACCATCGGCAGCTTGCTCAACTGATTGATTTAGAAGGAAATCACTCTTATAGCTATCATGTATCTTCCATTGACTAACCTCATCTTGATATTGTGTAATGGGTGGAGGTTCAGTATGCACGCCAACACTCTTTAGTGGATTATTAAACGTCTGCGATGCACGTTCCGAAAAGTTGAATTGATTCTTGGTATGATCTACACCAGCGGCGGCGGTAGAAGATGTAGAAGTTGTAGTCGTTTGGCAATCAGAAGAAACCTTACCACCATCCGACTCCTCCTTGGCCTCTCGTTCCTTGTACTTTTTATATTCATCACTATCAACATGCATACTACAACCCTCCAAGGAGAAATGAATAGCCATATTATCACCCTGTCCAGGTGGATCGGGCTTGTAGCATTTATCCTTGTAGCTAAACTTACAAACATTTTTAGGCTTGTTGGGATCATCACCAGTTAATATACGAGAAACATCTTCGACAAGTTGTTGATCTGTAAGATCTAATTGATCATCTGGCTTGATAATTCGTCGAACTGGTTCCTGAATTTGTACCTCCTGCTCTAATTCTTTTGGCTTTTTCTTCTTCTTCTTGGTTACTGGTTTCTGCTTTTGTTTAGTGGTATGGTGATCTTTGTGTTTATTATGTGTTGCTGGATTGGAAGAAGACTGTCGCGTATTTCTCTGTCTCCTCGGCTTGGAAGTGTCGGCTGTTGACCTTCCAGTTGATCTACGCGATTTGGATGTATCAGTGTTAGGTCGTTGTCGTTGACCTTTGTTTTGTCGTTGAGATGGTTGTAGCACCATTGTTTTTGTTTATTGTTGTGTTGATGTTCTTGAGAATGAATGTAGAAGGTTATTCTTGAGTGAGACTCGACGTAACTGCAAAGAAAACGAGACGTCCTTGCTCGGAGAGGACTTGTTGATGCAACACTTCAGATGAAACAATCAACCATGATCAGTTTAATGCTTATAATGTTATTATCGTGGCTCTAAACATCCCAATTTATTGATTGCAAGGAAGAAGGACAATATTATGAATATGTTTTTGTCGATTAGAAGTCGAGACAAAATTCGAAAAATAAAAACGGAAAAAAAATGTTTTCACTTGAACTTACTCGATACTCATCGGCGGTCATAAACAACATAAGATACGATACAACAATCACACACAACTATTGCTATGGATGTAATATAAGGTTGCATATCTACTCGTATCGCAACGAAGATAGAAATGAATGTGAGCAAGCAAGTTACGACTTAGTCAGAGACACAAATGAAACCTAACTTAACTGAAACTGTAACTTGTACCAAAACAAATGTTTGTTTTCTTCCCCGACACTTGTTACATGTTCTTTGTTTGTTAAGTCTTCAATACTTCATTGCAAGATGAAACGTTGATAATATACCCCGCCCCCAATTCATATTATACCATCAACTACTAATAATATCTTATTGTGAATCATCCTTTGATCCCCACATGAAGGATGTGTCAGCCTCTCCCTTGACGGGGTATAGAGGAACTTTCTTCCCATTCTCCAGTGGATTTAATCTCCAAGTATCAGTAATTAATGCTGTTGCTGTTACTAACCATAAACACGTTGCACCCAACAATTTGCCCGCAAACATATCAACTGTTGAGTATTGATATGCTGCATTAACAGCACTAGCTACTACAAATAATACCCCAATAACCGATGCACCATATCGTTTCTCTGTGTTGTTAATTGTATTCCAGACGTCCCCAACAGTTAGATGAAGCATGAAAGCCATTGTTGGCAATGTTAAGAAACTCCCCGTGGTAGTTACAACAAGTGCCGATGAATATGCCCTGATAGGGCCAATTATAAGCAACCACATGATAGGGAAAGTAACACCAGGTGGTGTCCAGCTTGGCATTACACGATCCTTAAAGCCACTTGAACCCTCACCATCTACAGCTTTGGATCTGATCATAATTTTATATGAGAGATAAATGTTAATAAACACAAAACGGTATATATTTTATACAAGGCAACTCCTACTATAATACTTACCTATCAGGACGTTGATTGTTTAATGGATTGAATACTCGTGATTTAAGTGAACATGCATAGAAGAAGAATACAATTGCTGCAAAGGGTAATTTAATATCAAGTGTTGATTTAGCAATTTCAAGTAATTGGAATGTAGCACTAAATAAGCCAAGTTCAGTAGCAGCTGCAGTGATATATTTAGCAATAGCACCTGTATCTAGCTGAGGAGATGCATATGGATCTTCATCACTGGTAGTAGAAGATTGAAGAGAAGTAGTTGCAATTGGTGAATATTTTTTGTGTTGTGTTACTATGGTATTAGCAAGGTTTGGATGACGAAGAAGCGATGTACTAGCTTGAAATGCAACAGTAGCACCCTGTAGAAGGAATAATACCGCTATAGAGATGATCAATAGGCGAGACATCATGCTAGAGAAGAGAGAGGAGACTGAGATACTGAGATGCAGATTTTGTGCGCTGTTTTTGAGAAAAATGATTAATGTGCTTACACGTGGATTAAAGGGAAATCTCCTATCAAGGAATGAACAAGTAGGGAGGAAGTTGAGTATTGAATGAAAAGAAGAAATGACAATAAATGATACATTAATGAGAAGGTGCTTATCATTAGTGTTCTCCTTTTTAAGCTCATTTTTCATCTTTTGTCTCTGTCTTTTTGGCATTCTTTTGTCTCTGTCTTTTTGGCATGTTTGTTTCAATTTCAATTGAATTAACCTGTATTAAGCTTTGCATTCTTCTTCTCTGTAGTCTACCAATATAATTTCAAGTGAGTCGTATTGTGCTTGATGAAACAGAAGATACCTCCCATGATCTATAGTTTATCCACTTCTTCTGGTCATAAAAGATACTCAGGAGCACTAACATCTACATTCAATGGTAAAGCATCCGAGGTTTTTGTAAATGTTCCAACATCTTCCCATCCTAAACTTTGTCCTAACCATCCTGGCCCGATAAATATGTTCATTGATATGAAGAATATTATTAGAGCAGCAAGTATGTATGTGAAAATGTTGATTCCCAATAGCTAAAGTTTATTTTTGCAATAGTTGGTATTCATTAATCCGATTGGTGAAGAATAAGTTTGTGAGCTTTCCTATACCATTTCAAGTATATAACTTCAATGATTTGAAATACATACTTACATCTTTCATCACCATTAATTTACTTGGCGCGCCTCCTTCTATCTCCCCCCATTTGTCATCGGATATATCACTATCGCTACCACGAACAATATCAAGCCCCAAATCATTTCCAATGCGTTGACCACTACCTTCTGGACTATCATTAGTAAAACTACTTTCTCCATTTAAATCGTCTCCATCCCCAGCAGCTTTTATTCTTGATGTTGCAACATCATGATGTCGACAATGATGATTTTTTATGATGGCATGATGTGGTGAATTATATGTTGGCGTAGGCGGCGTAAATGCAGCTACTCCGCACCGCAGATATATTATGTAGAACCACGTTAAGAAGGAAGTAGGTGACTGTAGTATGGAAGATTTCATGGTGTCCGATCTCTTTGTATTATTGTCAAGTTTGACTGTAGAAATATCTTTTTTGGGGGGGGGTATCCTTCAATTCCCAATTCATGGTATCCTCTCCTCTCCTCCCGCCTCCCAGCTTTACTGCCAACTGTACCTTACCTCATGCTTAGCTTCTAACTTGTAATGCTATCTAAAAAGCTTCTTTCCATGTATATGCATGCAATTATTTCTTTAGAGTTAATTGACTTCAGGGGTAGTAGCTTTCTGTATTTTCAATCTATGAGAAGAAGCACATTCGACAGTTGTTCCTTTGCGAGACCATCCTGCCTCTTGAAGTTGCTCTATGAATGCTGGCATTTGTGAATTCATCATGGAGTGTGTATGTGCAGTATCTATTACTTGTTCTCTCAATGCAAATTCATGTGACAAATAGGCATGGTAAACACCACGAAGAATGTCAGTATCAGATGCTTCGTCGAAGAAGGTGAGCTGTGCGATCACATTTTCATTCACCTTCGTCAACTTGAGTATGTATTTCTCATATCTAGACTCGCCAATATCATTAGTACTGACAGGTAGCATAATCTGCTGTAACTCGTTCAAACCATTAGGGCATATATCAATCAACGAGTCTCCAATAGATAGCCATTTTACTGAATCATCGGGAGCCAGAAGCGGTATGAATGACTCTCTTTCAGCAACGAGCTTGGGTGTCATTATCTTCTGGTTGCACTCCATGACAACTTTATTACTACTATTGATAATTTGATCATAGTTCTCAGATATATAGTGAGACAAGAGAATATGCAGTCGATGTCGATCTAAACTTCTGAGAGGTACTGACTTTACAGCTTGATAAGTAGACACTGACGAACGAATCGTGAGCTGTTATTCTTTTTTCAAATCATTTGCAACATCATACCCTACAAACTGACCTTGATGAATAACTGACAAGACGATAAAGCCTGTCAATATTCCTGCAGTACCATGATCAACACAAAATGTACGAGATAGGAAGATACCAATGGCAGTTCCGAGAAGAGAAGCAACAATTGTTTGTGAACCTGACTTGGCAGTGACGTCTCCCAGATTTGACGCCGCAACAGCTTTTGTACTTGATTTGGGTGATTTATCTTCTTTCTCCTCTTTTGAATCTTTTGAAGGCTTGTCTGCACCATCATCTGAAATAGTAGTTCCACCCATGCTCAAACTCTGATGGATTGCTGCTCTACTAGCACTAGCAGCTAGAAATCCCACATTCTTTCCTACATTTGCTATACTGGCACAAGGTAGAAACCAATCACTACCTGAGCATATGAGATGGAATACGTGAGCACAATATGTGAGCAATGGAGATACACATAACCAACGATTAGCTGTCATAAATCAAAGGATGCCTTCACAAAAAACTCACCCATCATGGGAGTACATATCTCCAGTAGTGTACTTAAATCCAATGCTAAAGCTGCTACCATTCTCCATCTCTTCGGGTTACTATCCGCAGTGCCTCTTTGAAAGTTTCCTCTTTTCTTCTTTGCTTTGTTGTTGGGGAAGTACAACCAACCAAACTTTCCTTGCCAGTGATCAAAATCTATCCCGCCTTTACCCAACTGAGAAGCAAAGATCACTCCTCCCAATTGACCAATACCATCTTTCATTACCCAATTAAGAGCTCCGGCTAATGGTGCTGCAGAATGAGTACCAACTCCAACCGCTATAAGGAGAGCTTGAGTACTCAATACCATGGCCGAACTACCTGCGACACTCCCCATAAAGCAATATGAAACATATCTTCCATAACTTGGGCATACAGAGTAAGGATATCGAGCTGGTAGGAAGTGATGTATAAATGGAAGGTTTTGTATATTTGTCATATCTTTATCTTTGTATGAGTTGAATAAAGATAAAAGTGATGTTGTTGATGATGTCGGTGTTGCTACTCTTTCCCATCCTTTTGTAGTAGGTCTATATAAGACTCTACCTTTTATTGTTGTTTTGTTATTAGAAGAAGTACTAGATGATACCGTTTGCTCACTTACCTCATACATTTGTGAAGAAGTTGATACATCATCTCGACTGTTCCTACTGAAATCAAAAGTCAATAATCTATTACCAAACTTATTATTCTGCCACCGACGGCTGTAGGAGATATATGAAGCGATTGAACTGCTCATACTACGCCTCACTATACGATCCTCTTCTAATGTAGAGAAAAATAAAATGTTTGGCGAGTATGAAAAAATCACTCTCTGCAAAATCTGATTGTCAACCTCTCTCTCTAGTAACCGAGACATTAGCCTCTACCTACAGTTAAGATTTAGAGGAGCTACATCGGTTGGATAATATCAAGATCTTGTTTGGTGATGTAAAATCTATTCTGAACTTTAGGGTATCGTTCTTGAATCTAGATTTTATTTTGCAACACTTTATATTCTTATAAAGTAGAAAGTTCAAGTTGGGCCGTTCTTATCAATAACATATTATCTACTACAATCATTTACACTACACTATATTACGATGTCGGATTCTGTAGAAAGTTCAAACAACAACGACGCAAGTAGTGACAATAACAGTGAATCTAATGATGATAATAATTCAAATATATTGCCATCAGATGAAGATGAGGAAAATTCTAATTACGAATACGAAAGCACATCAGATTACAACTACGAGGAAGATGACGAAGAAGAAGAACAAAACACTTCACTCTACAATCAACATCCTGTCATGTGTCCTATATGCTGCGATGACAAGATTGAAGAAGGTTGTGCAGTGATATTACCAAACTGTTCACATTCATTTTGTATTATATGCTTCACTGCGTACATCGAATCGGAAATTGGCAGCGGAAATGCAGATCATATTACTTGTCCTCATATTGTTGAGAAGGTTGAAAGATGTAATGCTTCAGTATCAATGGAAGTGTTGCATGAAATTATGACAGAAGAATCGTATACTAGATTAAAACAACAAAAGGAGAATGTCTTTGTACGTAAGAATGCAGATTATCATCATTGCCCGACTCCTGATTGTGATAACATTGTATTATGTCCACAAACTTCTGAAGGAGAATTGAGAATATGCGATTGCTTCAAATGTGGTCAAACTAGTTGTCTAGAGTGTGGAGTAACGCCATATCATATGTCATTTACTTGCGATGAATACAAAGAGTATCAGCGTAGGAAAAGGGCTAGAGTTGCAACTATAAGATTTGATCCATTTGGAATGAATAGATACAATCAAGTAGATAGAAGCAGAGCAAATGAGGAGACGAGGTTTGACTTTAATGCAGCAAGTAATGACAATACTACTGGAGATTCAAATGCAACAAATGATGCACTGAGCAACATCAAGAGATGTCGGAGATGCGGCAACGGAGTGGAATTGGAGTCTGGCTGTCTAAAAATGAAGTGTATCTGTGGATATAGGTTCTGCTATGCTTGTGGAGCTGAGAATGCAATATGTGACTGTACTCCGAACCACCATGGCTTCTTTGACAATCAAAATGGAATGGGGGATTTTGCAGGCTTGAGGGAGGCAAAGAGCTATACTTAGTTGCTCAAGACTCAAAGCACTAATCATTGTGTGTGGAAAGATTCTCAATTAATCGTTCCGCTATCTTTATCCATTATGTTCTGTTCTCCTGTTTGTTCCCCTCTTAAAACCTACAGCTCTAGGGTACTTGTTGCCTTATTACTTCTCATTTTGCAAAAGGATACCACCGACCACCGGCACCACAAATCACTCACTTGAAGACATACCATACAGTGACACCATACCACATCATAATACCTTACCATTGAAGCATATCTTACATGTTATCCATCATTATCTCATGTATCTCATTGTTGCAGTATAGAGTCAATAGAATTACACATAAGATAGAATTAATATAATATGGTTCAGTGCATCTATCTCACATCAACAATAGCAATGCTACTTTTTGACGTGTCAATGTCATTGGCATTGGTATACCCATCAGCACCCATCACTCACCTATCAAGTAGAAGATGTAGTCGATATACTGCATTAACATATATGACACATGATGATATAGTCGAATCCATACCCACAGTAGTTGATAAACCACAACCTTCGAAACGAGCAAAGCGTAAAGCAGCCCAACGTGCTAAGAAGCAACAGAAACAAAAGCAACTTAATAGTAACAAGGCAACATCATTACATCCCGAGGCTATAATAAAGCGCAATAAGAAACAGCAACCACCAACATTATCACAATCGAAGAAGAATAATAGGAGAAAACATAACTTTAGTGAACGTGCCAACTTTCTATTAGAAAGTGAAAGAGAGAATGAGGAGTTTGATACTAGTTTAGATCAATTGACTAATATTGCAATTGATAGTAGTAATACCAATGGTAGTAGTAAAATTAGTGATGGAGATAAAGAAGTTGTGCATAAGTTACATTCTAGGAAAGTTAGCGAGCTAGTTGTTAAATCTACTACTGCCGATGATGTCGTCAAGGCCATTAAACGTGCACAGAACTTACATGATGTTCATGATATTAGAGAGATTGCACACTTTTTACTGGAGGATGTTGGTAAGCTGGTTTTGTTTTGCAGTGTATATCTTCTAAATATACAGTTCCGAATACATCTCACACTTTTCTTTTCAAACATCAAATAGACATTTCGTTTGCATATGGCTATCGAGGTTCGTTACTATCTCGTCTTGCAGTTGCAGCTTTACATTTGGATAATTATGAGATTGCAGAACGGTGTATTACGGAACGAAGGATATCTCATCGGTCAAGTATGCTACCTTTAGAGTCTGCAGCTATTGTACGGGGCTTGATTAGATGTCATCATGTTGATGAAGCTTGGGAGGTATTAGAAGACGAATTAAACTTACCTTTGGAAGGTTGGGTAGACTTTGAGACGAGTGAAGATACAATCAACAATATTGATGAAGAATTGCATTTAGAGGAAGAGGCTGTACGACGTCAATTAGAGATACGGGATAGACTCATCCATCGAGCTCGTAGTATTGGATCCATAGCATCACGACATTTCTATGAAAACGAACCCACTGCAGGTATAAAAGCTATACAAAAGCTGAAAGATATGGGGAATATTGTAAATCAATCTGGACTTACAGCTGAAGATTTGGGTATGCCATGGGAGAGATTTGTGAGGGGTGCTGCAGGTTGTGAAAGTAGGAGAAGGGGTGGCGAGTGGAACAAACTCAAAGAAGGTAGTGTGGAGGATCCTACTCAATGGCCTTGCAATATTGTTTACTCTGTACTCGATGCAATGATTGCCTTTCCAGCAGAGAACAAGGATGTGACATTTGAGGCGCTATGTAATGCTTTGGTAAGGAGGACAGTCTTTGTAACCGGTGCAGTCGATATAGACGGTTGCCCCGAAGCAGACAGAGGTGAGGTAGCCTTTATTGGGAGATCAAATGTCGGGAAGAGCAGTTTAGTGAACATGTTGACTAATCGCAAAGCGTTGGCATTCACAAGTAAAACTCCTGGCAAGACGCAGCAGTTTAATTACTTTGCAGTTAATGACAAACCAGAGCTTGCACGGCAAATCAGATATGGAGATGATGTGCCAGGATCGAAAGATGGTGATGCTTTCTACATTGTTGACCTGCCAGGCTTTGGATTTGCTAAAGTACCACAGCAACAACGTCAGGAGTGGTCAGACTTTATGGATGAATATTTGAAGCAAAGAGAAACTCTCCGCGTTATTTTTCACTTGATAGATGCTAGGCATGGCGCTACTGATGAGGATTGTAAGATTATGCAAAAGGTTGGTGATATAATTGGAAGTGATGAACAACAAAATAATGCCAAGTATGTAATTATCCTCACTAAAGCAGATAAAAATGTGAAGAACGCATCTTCTGAGAAGAATCCAGGCAAGGTGAACCCAGGAATAAGAGAGAAGTTAATAAATACAATGAAGGCAAATAGAGTGGGTTATGCTCCAATTGTATTAACATCTGCCGAGACCCGATTGGGAAGAGACGAAGTATGGAAATATCTCAGGTTGGCAGCTGAGCAGAAGTAGAGGATCAATGTCATGAGATATGATACTTTTGAAGTGCTAGCTATGTTATGATTTATACAGTGTTGTGAATGGCGTGAGAAGTAGTAGTATAGAAATAACGCTTAATGTCTATGCTACTGAATAATAGCTATCTAGTATATACACGTTTTTACCTAGAGTATACACGCTGTCGACAAATCAAGCCATGACTCCATATATGTTCCTATCGAACACGCAGCTATCTCCACAAACTGTTCTCCATTCACCATTAGAATCCTTTCCTCTGAAAAGATATGAATGTCCAAAGCCCAAGGAGAGCCTAGACTTGGCTATAAATCCCGAGAAAGAAGACGCAGGGTTGCCTATAAAGACAGATGACATGACTGCAGCAGTAATGTCTCCTCCTAGCCAAGAGCTTGATTGGCTAGGTGTGTGAAGAAGATGACTGATTTCAGGATCTGCTCTCAACCTTTCCAACACTGTAGGGTCTTGGCCGTCGGATATAAAGACAATGGGGTAATTCAACATTCCCAGAGGTCTTAATATACTCTTCACGTACTCCGGTTCCATATTAAGTGCTGCAGTTGGATCACAACCTGAGTTTCTAGCAATCTTTTTTAGAAGCCGTTGGCCAGGCAGTCCCTCAAGGTGTCGGCTGTGGATGACGGAGTAGATAGCAGTTGAAGCTCCATCTCCAAAAATATCTCGAATACCTGAGCACATATCTTGGGTCGGTAGACGATAAGTATCATACCCGTCTCCATGATTGTAATTCCTAAACAGGGTGCGTAGAGCTTTCTCTTGAGTGTCGATGTACTCAGATAGGGGGGTGTCTGATTCATAGTAAAAGAGTTCCTTGGTGGTATTGTACCTAGCGTCCCAGCCTTCAAGCTCGGAGGGGAAGTCAAAAATCTTGATACAAAAAGCTGATTCAAATTGAGCCTGCCAATCAGCACTTTCAATCGACATCCACATCTTCTGGAGAACAGTCATGGCCCAGCTGTGCGTCATGATTCCTAGTTGGATATTGTTATCTCTTGCCATTTGAACCGCATGAAGAAACTCCAATAGATTATTCCCAGTTCTACCGTGCAAATGTTCTCCTTCAATGTTTGCCAAGATGACGATCGGCTTCTCTTGGATGAATTCGTCACAATGTGCATTATTTAGAAACGAAGCAAAGTCTTCGACAGTGCCAACATCTGTAGGACGGTCACATATGGTCATGGGCTCAAATGAATTTAGAGCATCAAGCATATTAAGATCATCATCTACACTTAAACCCTCAGAGAGTTGCTCTGATAGTTCAATGGCCGCCTCGACACCGTCCTGAGCATCTTTATAGAGACTATCACTAACCAAACGCCTACTCTCATCTGACATAGTATGTCTAACTTCTGCCTCGTGTATCTGTTCATCTCTATTGTGCATATTTGATTTGTGACGCTTTAGAAAATTCCCTCTGATCCATTTATCTTCTGTATCCTTGAGAGTACGTACTAGCTCTTCTTTAACATCCTCTTGATTGTAATGGACTTTCTTCTCAAGTTCCAATCCCCGTTTCTTAATCTGCTTTTGGAGAAAGTCTTTCTCTCTTCTTTGCAATTCAACATTAAAGGGTATTGTTCCTGGTGTTAATTTCCCACCCTTCTTTAAATTTCTATATGTCCGCTTCTTTACTGTTGCTGTATTAAATGGAATCTTTGCCAATCTACGCTGTGACTTATTGTGTAATAATTGATTAAATCTCCCACTGCCAGGGATATGCCCATGACGCTTGAGCTCATCATATGTACGTTGTATTATAACCTCTGCTGTCTCTTGAAATTTAACATGTGAACCACCAGGAGTAGACTGAAATGGGTGTTCTATTGTTTGACCAAGACGTCTTCTCTGTAGGTCATCTTGAGATTCCCAACTGTACTTCTCATCATCTTCATTATAGGACAATGTATCATTCAATGAATACAGGCGAATGACAGTAGTTGCCATCAATACAAGTAAACATATACCAACAAAAGACTTATTCAGTCTTTTCTTTGGTATTATATTTTTCATCTCTATATGATTGCAATTTCAATTAGTGTACTTGATTGCATATTATTTATCCATATAGGTACGTAGCTTGGTGACCGTCGGAGTAATTACTTTTCACTAGAAAAATTCTTTCACTTTCCACCCGGTATCCCTTATAGAGGCCACCATCAATTGAAAGTTTGCATCATATGTTTTCAGATGTATTAAGATTTATCTTTAGATATATTATACTGACAAATGACATGGTTTACTTTTGATTTGCATAGGGTATTGGGTATAGTGTAGTGTTGTCACAAAGTTTGATTTTGAATCGATTGATTTCATTTTCATTATGTCTCTATCAGTATGGCTGGGCATAGTTATGTACTGCAATATATCTAATATAATGCTAGTCAAGATAGTATTGGTGATATCTGTATAACTCCATTATTAGTTGGCAGAAGATATATATTCAGAGCAACACAATACAAACGATATGTCTTATCAAACAAGCAGTAGAGAAGTTCAAGAAACCTACCATGACGATACGCCTGATACTGGTATAGGGCGCTTATTATCATCAGGACGTTCTTCTACTACTACAAATGACAATGTTAATGTAGGATATGCCAACTCTTCGAGAGGCTTTGGCACCACAACATCAGAATTGATATTAAAGTTCCGCTTTCTAAATTGTTTAGTATGTCTACTCATCATATCCTTTCACACGTTACCAATGATATTGAATCCTATAAGGTTGACTTTATTGTTGTCATCTCCAATGAAGTTACTATTAGAATTGATAGCTGCTTTGCTAGCATTGTCTCTCTTCCTTGTAGAGGCTAGAATACCAATTCTTGGAGAAAAGGTTCTACTATTGATGAGAAAAATATCATTGGGTAATGTGAAGTTGATTGACATGAATATAGCAAGAGGAAGAGTTATAGCTTTGACGATTATTGGATTATGTCTCGGATTAGTCAATTACTTGGCATTAGATCTAAACATGTCTGAGAGTAATGATAGTGGTAGTGATGATGAGACAGCAATTCCATCAATAATTGTATCGAATGACATGAATGTCACCACAAACACAAACAATACAGTGTCCAATACCACAACATATACTGAGCTTGATCATAATGATACCAATGTATCAGTTAGTAAAGAACAGTCTATGTCTATGCTGTTCATCATATTTCAATGTACATCGCCATCGATATGGATCCTTGTTGTCTTGATCGGGTATACAATCTACATAATGAATGAGTTTCCAGAGATACAACTAGAAAAAGCGTATGAAATTGAAGAATCTGATCAGATATTGACTCCAGTATCATCCTCGGGACCTTCGTGGACAAATAATGTAGGTAGTTATGTACGAGAAAATGTCAGTAGTATTGGTCAAGGTGGATATCAAACTTCTAGCTCATATCAAACTATCGATGCTTAGCAGACATCTAGACGTTTAGTCTAAGCACATAAACCTCAGTTATCCACAAAGCATAATACTTATGAGCGTCGTTTTAATACCCACAATTCCAATAAACTCCACTCCTCTCCTGGATAATTTCTTTGTTCCAACTCTGACATTCGACGATGACGAGTGGCTCTACTTCCAACAAATTCCAAATACTTTAAAAGAATCTTTTTCGTGTCATCAGCCTTTTCCAATGCAAATGGATTAAGAAAGTTGACTAGAATATATCCCTCCTTCTTCTCATCACCGCCATCAGCAAATGATTTAATAATTGTATCAATCGTATCCAAATCCAAGTATACCAAGGCGGCAGTTGATAACAGTATATCAGCATCACCCATAACTTGCTTAACCTTATCAAACTCAACAGTTGACCGTTCATTTAAATTAGAACAAATAATATCATCATACAATCCAGTAGTTTTTCCATATTCCAAGGCCGGCTCGGATATATCAATACCTGTAATATTCACAGGGATACGACGTGTTGATTCAATTGTCATACACTTTGTTGTATCTGACCAATTCTCACGGATTGCATTGTAACTCATACCATATATTGTTGCCATTGTAGTATTACCAAAACAGCTGCATAAGTCTACAAAGTTGAGTGTATGTCCATTACCCTTTGTGAATCCTGCAGCGAGAGCTGATTTCGACACATTGCCTCCATGTGCTGTCACTGACTTTGCCCAGGGTAAGATATGTGCATCAAACATTTGTCGATTGAAATCATCCGATACGTAATCTAATGCGTCGAGGATCCTCGTCTTGTATGGAACTGGTGTACTACACATAACAATAATATTAAGAGGGAATGGTAGGGATTGTGATATAAGTGCATATCAAATGAACAAAGGAAGAATGAAAGTTCTCTACTTACGACTCCACATAAATATCATCAAAGTGCTGCTTCTTCTCATCAGTTTTAACGCCGGTATTAGACATGATTGTGGTTGCAAAGGCAATAGATTAGTCGGCAATTAATAGAGATGGCAAATTGGCAAATGTGAGGTTGTGGTTGTGGCAACCCGGATATAGAGTTTTCATTTTTCAATCAACAACAAATATTTTAAATAACTACGATAATAACAAAGTACGAACAAAGGTACAAGCGGCCATATAAACTGTGGCTATTCTCATCCTACAAACATATAACAATGGAACCCTCTACATCATCTTCATCCGCAGAGGTTGATGAAAAACTATACTCGCGGCAGCTATATGTTATGGGCCATGAGGTAAGAAGATATAACTTTTATTTTTTTATTGGTCCACTCCACAACTCTTTATATCTTTGGGCTTAATCAACCAATGAATGATACATAAATGTATGACGTATTGATAGAACTAACAAACATACATATTATTCATCTCATATTTATAATCTTATGCGTACAGGCCCAACGTCGTATGATGGCATCACGTGCAGTACTAATTGGTGTTTCAGGACTTGGTGTTGAAATTGCCAAGAATATTATATTAGCTGGTATATCCAGCGTAACATTATGTGATCCTGAAGTGCCTAACTCATTTGATCTAGGTGGTAATTTCTACCTAGCCGAAAGTGATTTAAACAAATGTGATGAAGGAGAAGATAGTAAGAAGGGACGTGCGGCATTATGTAAAGATCAATTATCTGAATTGAATGAATATGTAAAGGTGGATGTTGCCACGAATGTTACATCATTACAGGATGAAAGTGGATTGTTAAGTTTAGTGGATGGTGCATCTGTGGTGGTTATTACTGTACCATTGTCTACTTCAACATTGACCGCCTTGAATGATAAGTGTCGTGCCAATAAGGCGAGTTTTATTTACACACTGTCCACGGGTGTGTTTGGTACTGTATTTTGTGACTTTGGGGAGTCATTTGTTGTTAGTGATAAGGATGGTGAGAATCCTGCTACTTCTCAGGTTGAGAATATCTTGACAAGGTAAGTTATATTGTTTGTTCGTGTAAGATATGTGTATAATTAAAACAAACAACTCATTTCCTTGCATCTTTACGTTACACACTCTTAGCAATCCTGCTGTTGTCAAAGTATTGGAAGATCAAGGTAGACATGGATTAGAAACAGGAGATCATGTCACCTTCTCTAAAGTTAAGGGATTGGACGGATTACTATCGGATTGTAATGCCAAACATGAGGTGAAGGTTACAGGACCATTTACATTTGAATTAACCGGAGTGGATGCCTCAGCTTGTTCAGAACCTTCCACACAGGGATACATTACTCAGGTTAAAACACCCACAACAATGTCTTTTAAACCATATAAAGAGGCATTGGAGAATCATGGCGAGTTAATGATGAGCGACTTTGCCAAGTTCGATCGTCCTCCTTTGCTACATTTGGCATACCGTGCACTGGCTTCGTATGCCGAGACACATAATATGGAATATCCCCAACCAGGAGATGCGGCAGCTGCCAAGGAAGTTTGGGAATTAGCCAAATCGTTGGATAATGATAAGATTTTGGAAGGGAATGACGGAGCTGAGCGTATTGTATTGCATTTGGCCTCTGGATCACGCTCGATTCTATCTCCAATGTGTGCAACCTTGGGTGGTATTGTCGGCCAGGAAGTACTCAAGGCATGCAGTGGCAAGTTCACGCCAATCAATGGTTTCTTCTACTTTGATGCTGATGAGTGCCTGCCCGATGCACCTTTATCCGATATTTCACCCTCTGGCACGTCACGTTATGATTCTACAATTGCCGTCTTTGGCAAAGAGGCGCAGCAAAGGTTACTTGATCTCAACTACTTCCTTGTTGGTGCAGGTGCTATTGGTTGTGAAATGCTCAAGAACTGGGCATTGATGGGTGTAGCTTGTGGCGAGAATGGTAAAATTCACATTACTGACATGGATCGTATCGAGAAATCAAATCTAAGTCGTCAGTTTTTGTTCAGGAATAAGGATATCAATGAGTTTAAGTCAGCAACGGCTGCCAAAGCCGCTGCAGATATGAATGCCAACATGAACATTGTGCCATACCAAGAAAAGGTTGGAGCTGATACCGAGGCCATCTTTGGTGATGATTTCTATGATAAGTTGAATGGTGTTTGCACCGCTCTTGACAATGTCGAAGCACGTTTGTATGTGGATCAGAGATGTCTCTTCTACCAACTACCCATGCTTGAAAGTGGAACTCTCGGTACCAAGGGAAATACACAGGTGGTTATTCCCAACATTACTGAGAACTACGGTGCTACACGCGATCCTCCTGAGAAGAGTATTCCAGTGTGTACTCTAAAGAATTTCCCCAATCAAATCCAGCACACATTGCAATGGGCACGTGATTACTTTGAGGGAGAATTCAAACAAAGTGGTGAAGATGTCAATTCATACTTGTCAAATCCAGACTATGCCGCATCTCTTTCTGGACAACAGAATACCAAGCTTGAGACGGCCATGGCCATTCACAAGACTTTGGTCGAGGAGCGTCCTATGAGTTTTGAGGACTGTGTCGTGTGGGCACGGTTGAAGTTTGAAACACTCTTCAACAATCAAGTTCGACAACTACTACATAACTTTCCCGAGGATCAGATTACATCTAGTGGGACAAAGTTCTGGTCTGGTTCAAAACGCTGTCCCAAGCCATTATTGTTCGATCTGAATGACAAGTGTGATGATGCACAAATGAGGAATCATTTTGATTTCATTGTTGCTGCTGCCAACTTGCGAGCGCACATGTTTGGCATCAATGGAAGGACTGACGAAGAATACTTTGTAGAAGTTTTACAGAATGTTATTGTTCCTGATTTCTCTCCTCAAGAAGGTGTAAAGATTGCATCTAACGAGGCTGAGGCAAAGGAAGAAAAGACTGCTGCCACCTCTGATGAGACCGACGTCGATCAAATCTTGGCTAGTCTACCCAAACCCAATTCTTTGGCAGGCTTCAAGCTCAACCCCATTGAGTTTGACAAAGATATGGATGATCACATGCTGTTCGTCACCGCATGCTCCAACCTCCGTGCTCTCAACTACTCAATCCCTACCGAGGATACTCACCGTTCACGAGCCATCGCTGGACGGATCATCCCTGCAATTGCCACAACCACTGCATTAGTAACGGGCCTCATTTGTCTTGAATTATACAAGATTATTGGTACTTCACAGAAGGAGTTGAAGATTGATGCTTATAAGAACGGGTTTGTAAACTTGGCTATCCCTTTTATGACGCTTAGTGAACCTACTGCACCGGCCAAAAATAAAGCTATTGTCAAGGGTAAGGAATGGGATTGGACAGCTTGGGATAGTCTTGATATGAACATGGGTGACATTACTCTTGAGGAGTTCATTGCCCACTTTGAGACGGAGTACAAGCTTGATGTGTCAATGATTAGTCACGGAGTCTCAATTCTCTTTTCCTTCTTTGCCAACAAGAAGAAGCTGGCTGAACGTATGAAGATGAAGATGTCAGAAGTTGTGACTAACGTGACAAAGAAGGAGCTTCCTGCCAACCAACTCTTTCTGACTTTTGAGATTATTGCTAATGATCTTGATACTGATGAAGAGGTTGAGCTACCATATGTGAAATATCGTTTCAGGTAGAGAGCAAGCCTTGGTTTGTTTTGGTCAGCAGTAGATAGAAATTGAAATAGATATCAGTTCTAAAACTACTTTCTGTTTATGTTAGTTGATATATATTAGGCATATGCGGTTACAACCTCTGTACCTGAGCTACGAACAAGCATCACATTATCTATACCATTGAAGGCTTTATCGACAAATTGGAAGTAATCCTGAGCACATCGGCTCTTGTGAATGAAGGGGAGGTTAACAACGACCAAGTTAGCATTACTGCTGTGTGTTCTTATTGCCTCGTTCAGCATAGATGCTGTATCACCATCTCGATCCACAGGGGCATTACTATCACCACCGACTGGCACTTCTTCAACTGAAGGAATTGGCTGATCTCGACAAGATTCAGAGGCAAACACTTCGCCTAACGTCATATTGTGTGTACTCACACCTTCATTTCTCAAAGAAGCGACAGGATTACTCGTTTGCCTTCCCAGTTCACGTCTCAGTAGAGATGCAGCATCATCAACAAGATTTGTTGCCTGCTCATCTCTCATGTGTTTCGCAATATTAGTACCTGATAACGACTCGACTACATGCACTTCAGCAGATATTCGTACTGCATCTAAATGTTTCTCTACTGCCTTCTGAAGCTTTACTGGATCTTCCTTGCCACATGTTACGGCAAATAGTCGAAGCTTGGCACCTAGCCTCCGTCTTCTTTTCTTCTGCTTCTTGGTACTGTCATCATCAATGTTAGTCCAGACTTGGTGTTTTGACAGCAAGAATGGTAGTAGTAAGAGCAAGCCTCCGTCATGCACTATCCACCAAAGATCTATAGTACCTCTCTCCGGAAGAAGAGCTTCATTATTGGGGTACGTTTGGCAACCTTTGAAGAGAATGACTGCCTTACCGAGGTTTAAGATTCCATTTATAGTGCGAAGATACTCTTCTGCCCTGGATTTATCTTGTTCAAAAGCAAACTTTTCCTTCCTTGATATGTCTTCATCGTGTAATGCAAGAAAGGTTGGAAGTGAAAGTAAGATGGTGTTTGGAGACAATGGTCCTAATCCTGTGTGTATAACGGCACTCCAGACGGCCTCAAAGAACTTTCCATCTGTAGTTGACACCTCTGCGAACCCATCCATGCCTTCTCTCTTCATATTTAGCATTAGTAAAGCCTTTGAACGTTGCATTAGTTGTATGGTATCACAGTGATCTACTCCGCTTTTAGTCAAATTAAGTTCCTCGGCTTCTTCATTTTTCCATCTATCATTTTGTGGAGAAGATACTCCGGTCATTTCAGACAATATAGATGTGTTGTCGTCTGCTGGTATTATGTCTGAGCATATATTGTCTATTGCAGACGCAACCGACGCTGCTTTACTTGACTGAGATCTATCTATAATGGCAATCACAACATTTATGCCTTTGCCTGTCTGTTGAAGTTGCGAAGCCAGCGAAACCATGTGTAGATTTGTTGGCGTGCCGTTGTAATCGACTGGCATTATTGTAAGCAACTGTGGTCTCCAATTCTTGGCATGAAAATCTGAGCTATTGGGTTGAAAGTTGACCCATTCGTCCTTGGCTTCAGTAATAGGACTTATAACACTGCCATTAGAGGAGAAAGACGTTGACCGATTCAAGTTCATTCCTTCTTCTGTTTGTGATAGCATGACTTCTGTTGGAAAAGTAGTTGCAGAAGCTGTTGCGGCGCTCTTAGCCAAGCTATTGAGAGCGCTATTTACAATGTTGTATCTTACAGCACTGCCCAGCGTTCCCCACTTGATACCTGTTTTGGCTAATCGTCTTGCTTTCTTTATGTATGCATGCAGTAGTAAGCACGCAAGCATGGATACAAAGCATCCTACCATGGAGATACAAAAGCCCAATCCTAAGCACCAAATGAATCCAATAAAGCTCACGCTCCAATGGAAGTATTTGAATGTTGGTCTGAAGCCGGGCGGCTTGACGAATCCTGATATGCATGTGCTCATGTTCACTCCGGCATACATTAATAAATAAAAGATGGTACAATATGGTGACACATGATCTAGATTTCCACCAAGCGTTGGTAACAATGCAAGAAGAGCAGTGAACCACAATGCCTTCAATGGTGGGCCACCTACTTCGATATCTCGTTTCAAAAATGAGAGAAACGGTAGGACATCATCAGTTGCCATTGCAGATATAAGACCAGGTGCCGTAGATAGCGTGCCCAACATCAGCCCCAAACATGATATGATTACTCCTAATCTTACTATTATTTCGTGTGGGTATGATACAGATGCCGTCACAAACTTATCAACCTTCAATGTCCGATTGCTTATTGTCATACCAAATAGCCAACATACTACCAAATAGACGGTAGTAGAAGTAATTATAGCCCAAAAGGTACCTCTGGGTATACTCTGTGATGGATTCTTGAGTGACGCAGACTTAGACATGCCCGATAACATTCCGGTAACACATGGATATATTAATGCCAAGCAAGAGAAGAAGTTGGGTGTTACTCCTGTATAAGGGTCAGGTTCGAACCTTGGCCATATATTCTCCATAAAGCTCCTGTCGTAGTTTTGCAAGTTACCATTATCGACTCCTGTTGCAAAGAGTACACAACCAATTGTCATGCATAGAATACTTGCTACTGTTACACAGATGAACATGTTGGAGAATAGTGTGACATATTTATTGCCTATATGTGCACATCCCGTCACTAGTAGAACGAGTATAATTGCAATAACTTGTACATCATACTTGAATACATGTCCTGAGAATCCATATCCCCATCGAGCATAATATGCTCGTATCGAATGTTGAGCGGCCTCCACAGCTCCCTGGAAGATGCGCGTTTCACGGTTTACGAAGATGGAAGAGAGATGATAGTAACTTCTGTTAGTACATGAGATTCGCAAAGGCAGTCAAATAATGGCTAATAAAGGCCAAATGAAGTATCCAAATCGCCGAGTCTTCATTGAACACACGAAATAGATACTAACGCGGACTTTCCAGGACGAACATACTACATGAAAGGGTACTACCAATGTAATATAATAATCCTAATGAGCAACCAATATCTGCACCTAATGTTCTACTAATAATGTAATATGGCCCACTACTTCCTTGTATTTGTCCATTTGTAACAATTGCCGACAAAGATGACCATGTGAATAAAGTTGAGGCTGAACTAATAATAATTAAGAGTGTAGTAAAGAGACATCCAGCCTGTGATGTGATATGTGTAAGTCGAAGAAATAATATAACTCCTAATATACTTTGTAGACAGGGGAAGTATACACCTCGTAATGTATTGAGATCTTCCGTCATTATATTGTTCGAGAGTATGAAGATATTAGTATTACTGTGAAGATAGAGTTGTTGTGCATAAGATATGTCAAAGATTTGATTACAACTTTTTGCAATTGATTACTAACGAGCAACCCGATATCGATAACATTATCATTGCTTATGGTACAGAGCTTTGATACTAAAATGCACTGCCAATGTATTGATCGAATACCTATCCAATTCTATTGTATTTTGGGTCATTGTCAATAAAAAATTGTCAAGAAAGGGCTGTTCTTCATTTGCCTACGTGTGGAATAAATTTTCTTTGCCAAGTTTGCTTTAGCGCTATCATATAGCTAGTACAATAGGGCTCATGGTTTTTGTAGTGCAACATTTGTAGTGCATTGAAGTGCAGTCACGGGTAATTGTAGTGCACAGAATTCTATCATGTTCTATATGGTACTCATGTATCAATGTATGGTATTCATTTATGTAGGATTGTACTAATTCCATGTCACATCTTAATACCTTTTCCCTGATAGATTAATATTTGTACCTGCACTACAAATTACTCGTG
>Ga0214481_100436_pt1 | contig 21570 bp, 20 predicted proteins | sample M1_20Mar14CPVII9_4_FD_165057 | JGI IMG/M metagenome (GOLD analysis project Ga0214481, IMG submission 165057) | Marine eukaryotic communities from Monterey Bay, California, United States - M1_20Mar14CPVII9sort6BwellG10 | ecosystem: Environmental > Aquatic > Marine > Unclassified | place: USA...
TTAAAATTAGTTTAGTCGTCCGACGTCGTCTTTTATAGCCTTGTTATCATGCGTTGAATCTACTACTTGCTAATCATTCTACATTGCTAATCACTTCAGAATGTTGCTCCAGTAAATCTGATAATTGTACTTCCGTTGACTGTGCTGTAATGAAGATTTATATCAATCACTATAAGAAGCGGGAGGGCGTGGCATGTGCAATACTATAAATACTATCTACAACTCCATATCGAGTTTTGGGAGTTGCATCCTTTTATAGTTTCTCACATCTTGGAAGATAGACGTTGTTCGAGTAACCCCGTCAAGCACGCCAAGAGACCGCTTGAAACTAACTATTAGCCGCTGATATATGTAATACTGTCTCTAATGATTGTGATAGAATCGTTTTGTCTAACTGCTTAATTCGTCTACGCTTTGTTGCAATCAAGAGGCACAAGTAGTCGGGCGTCGTGGTGAAGATACCGTCATAAATCAAAAATTGGACGGCCGTTTAAAAAGAGAGTCTGAACAGAAACCTCTATCTACTCTAACTCATACCCAAGCGAGACAAGCGATATGTAATAAGCATCATCTTTTTATATTGATTAGCAATGTAGAATGATTAGCAAGTAGTAGATTCAACGCATGATAACAAGGCTATAAAAGACGACGTCGGACGACTAAACTAATTTTAATTTTATGAATATGAACTCTCTATCATCGAATGTCATTTGTCATCGGCAACATCATATCAATTAATCGTCGTATCGGCATTTAATATATATCATGTTCTCCACGTAAGTTACAAACTTGACTATTAAGTGAGTCTGCGACATCTACGTAGTAGACCCCACTATAATCTACTAGATATATACGCCTGATGAAAGTGAATTGGTTAGCATTGGAACATATAAGATGAAACGGGACGAACTCACCTTCAAACCAATCTACAATGCAACAATGAAAGAAACCAATGTAAAGTTCACTGTAGTGACAGCGGCAGTAACACTATACTGATTAGCTCGAGTACAACTTCATCAGTACGTGTTGCATTTATATTATCATATCATATCATATCAGTATCCAAGGGGGTTAGTTGTATATTATAAATCGGTTAAAGCAAGAGAAACCGAAGGAGCAAGGGAGACACAGTAGTTAAGTTTTCCAATCTCAACATTTGCACAAATAACAATATAAACAGCTTAGCGACGTATGCTTGTGGTATTGATATCTTATTATTATGACAAATTATGAGAGAGGAGAAGTAGATCAGTTAGTAGTAGTGCAGAGTTGTGTAAACAAAAGAGATACTTATCTTTCAACCAACAAATTACTTTTGCAATGGCCACGCATAGAAATAGAATATCACTACTATCAAGCTTATCAGTCTCTTTGGTATCACAATCTCAAACCAGTCGACCCTCTAGATTTATGAGACAATAACAGGGCGACGGTATCCTTGGGGAGATTGCACTAAATGGTGCTTTCTCCCCATTCGCAGAGAGAAGATTACATGATTGGAGAGGTGGCCGATCTTGTTACCTTTGAGATTGATAGATCAGTCGGCCTCATGTAGAGAATTTATGGACAACAAAAAAGGGACAGCGGTATCGTTGGGGAGAATAGCACAAAGGGTGCTTTCTCCCCATTCGCAAAAATGATCACCAGTATCCTCATCTGTTGTATCCTGGGCATCTTGCCCTTTCTGAATGCCCAGCCCAGTGGGGGTTGACCATCTCTACATACCCAGTGTCGTCTGGTAGACAATCGTCGTGAAAAAGAATGACATAGTATGCATGCACACTACCGACAGAATAGTATCTGGGGATTTACTCATTACAGATTTTTATGAGCTCATTCTTAACTTACTTTAGATACCAGAGGATAGTAGGATATTTACACAAGGTTGTACAATTATCCTACTATCCATTCCTTGTGATTTTATCTATTCATGATGGTGGCTAAATAGATTTTATGAGCTCTGTTTTTAGATACTATAGGATAGTAGGGGTTTTACACAACATTGTGTAAAAATCCTACTAAAGATACTGGTATGTTTTTCTATCGAAAAGAGAAATAAATATAACCGCGAAAGCTTGACTAAAAGGATGCCAACCGTTTAGCGATAAAAAAGGGACGCATCTTTTCTGGAATTTACCCCTACAGCTCTAGCTTAAGAAGCTCGTATAAGGTTATGTCTAGTAAGGGATAGGCGGGGTATTTATTGCTATTCGAGTGAGTTGACGGCTGGTTTCATTAATTATTAGAGTATCTTATGTTGCAGTGATGTGTTCATCTTTGTGCGGTATGAGTTGTTTTGGGGTTGTTGTATAAGCAACACACATGACGTGAGGAAACACCACATAATTTGTGGTTGTGGTTACTATTGTGTTGCATGATATACTTCTAACAGCTTTATTACTTTATTGCTTTTCTATAATATTCACTGCAATACAATGGACAACAAATAGGTACACAATACAAACAAAAAAAACAACCCCTCTCACCAGTATACGCGCAACAGGCAATACAATAACCCCTTCCAATTTATATTTATTGACCAAAGCAACCTATTTTGGATAAGGCATCAATTACTTTCTAAACTTAAATCAACTTGTCATTAGTTGTTAATCATAGTAGGTATCTTATGTTATACAATCTTTACAATAAAAATACCAAAATAGAAGACGACAATAATACACTGCTAATACGTACAGGTTATAGTTTATACGACATTATCCAAATGAATAAGATACCAACAATACTACAACCATGGGTACATCTCTACAGATCAACACCCAAACTATACATCCCTTATACAAAGATTGACATATTCTTTTCATTATTGTGTGCAATTGCATTTTCTACATTACGCATTACATTCCGCTATATACTATATTACTTTGGTTGGACCGTTGGGGGAGAAGATACCTACTTTGCAGCTGCATGCATGACCTCATTCTGCCATTCGACATTAATATTACCTGGATTGGCATCATTACTATTATCACAACCATTTGTCCCATCAGGCAAATTAGAAACATCTCCACAATGGTATCAAGATGCGACACATTCCATACTGTCATATTGTACTGGATATATGATTTATGATTCAGTTATAGGATATGTTATCGAGACTTGGCAACCAGGTATCGGACCTGTATTAACAATGGATGATTGGACTTTTGTGGGGCATCATTTACTAACCAGTTTATACATGTTATCATGTAGATTAATATCAGCAGGACATATGAGTGCAATGATACTTATGTTTAATGGAGAGTTCTCGGCACCAATTATGAATATGCATTTCTTCTTAGAAAAGGCATTAGAACAAGATTGTTGCAAGGGTATTGAATGGTTACCATCGTTATTTGCATCTAATGAGCAAGTCTTTTCGATAGTATACATGGTATGTCGTGTGATGGTATCTCCATTCGTTATTTCATATGTATCCTATGATTTACTATTCACAAGGGGGAGAGAGAAACGAGATGTTCCATTGTGGTTAGCTATCAGTTGGATGCCAATGTGTTGGGGTGTTCAGTTCGGTTCAATACCTTGGATTATGACATGTATGGAAAAAGTAAAGGCTAGTAGTAGTATGGTTGGGAATGGAGGAGAGTTGTAGATGAGAGAGCTGCCTTTACTTTCTTATATCTCCTCTAATTTGCAACTACTAAACTCAGAAGCACAGACATTTAAACTCCTATTTCTATACAGTATCAACTTTACATCGCAAACTCATTATTTCATTCTCTCTTCAACTAAGTAGTTGCTCGGTCTTCTCCGCTTGTGTCAATGGTTGCTTGGGAGTAATTGCACCCATCAATGTTTCAATGGGATTTCCGCACCATTCACTCCAATCTCCAAGAGCACCAGCTCCCTCCTTTTGTTCATACTTTGCCTTCTTCCAACTGTTTTGTGTGGAGGACGGGTAGAAATTATGATTAGTTAATCATCGACATAAAGCTCATTGTGCACACTAGATATAACTTACGATAGAGTCTGTTCGTCCCACTCCTCGGCAAGGTAGCTCAATATAATTTGCCTCTTCTCCTCAGTATCATATGGAGGTAAGAAGTTAGGTGGGAAGAAGTGTGTTGGCTTTGTACGATCTTGGAATAACCATATCCCTGACTTGTTATCAACGGGATTTGCATTCAGTGGACGCGAACCTGCAAGCTTCCACTTTTTCAATACTGCCTGACACATTGCAAAGTATGCTTCTTTGTGCTATCCAATACATTTGTCATTTAATATGAGAAGATTTAGATAACAATATTTGGATAACAATATTTGCAAATTATGCATATACAAACATATTGTAATAACAACACAAGACATACCTGTTGAGAACGGAACTCAGCCTTCCTTACAATAGTAGAATGGAATGCACCAGGGCAGAATCGACTTGGATTGTAAAAGTGTTTGAACAGCTGATTATGAATGAAACGAAGTTGCCAGTTGGGAGGTAAATCAGCTTTCATATCAACAAAATTTGGACCGTGTGGCATATCAAATCGTACTTCCAACTCTGGTGGTTGATCTCCATTGGCTACTACTGCTGTCGGTAGGACCTCAATTTGAGGAATAAGGATCTTTCCAGACTTCATTACTCTTTTGTTTTGTAAGTTGTTGTGTTATATGTGTGGTGTTTTGGCACATACATGTGTAATAATTGTTAGTAACATATTGTATTTATACAATCAACATACAATAACTCACTCGATAATCTCCTTCTCACTAATACCTCCCCACTCAGGATTATAAGTACCAATCCTCATAATCTCTACATGTGCTGAATCCTTGGCAGCAAGCTTATATGACTTAGGAGGTCCAGTCTCACCTCCACCGACGAGCCATCCATCATCATTTGTTGATTGTAAATATTCATAACCACGGTCGATGATATCGTTAAAATCAAATGCAATTTGATGTGTCACAGATTCGGAATTACCCAGGTCTGACTTTCGTGCTAATGATAGACCAAGGAAGGCTAGACCGTCTACCTTGGAAAGTTCTGGTTTGAGTACAGGAGGCTAGAATGCAGATATATGAAACAAAATAAGATAAGTAATTGATGAATGATGAAGCTACTCGATCGATGATCAAAGTCATTGCAATAGAACAAGAATATCCAGCCGTCAATAACAATACCTAACTCACCATGATATATTGGACGGTACTGATAGAATAAGAGGCTAATAACAATCAACCATCTTATTGTCATGTAGATGTAGCTAGAGGTGGTGGCAAGTTCATTTGCAGCGCATAATCCATCGCCGAAAGATACCCCGGAGTAGGGTATCCTCTAAAAATCTTATTCGCCCCGCCCGCGATACTTGCTTGCTTATTCCCATTCCTTCTATATCAACAATGGTGGACGAGAATACCTCGCTACTATCCATCGGCGGCAGTAAAGACAATGGTGCCACTAGACGGCGTTCGAAATTGGGATCATTTAGTCGATTTGGTGGTGAGTTTTTTGTTTCACAAAAAAATGATTCTTTTTCTCCTGTGATGCCTTCTCTATCTTTGGCTAACTGATTACCATTCATGTATATATCTGCTCTGCTGTATTTGGCTAACCGATTTACCATTCATATATATATATATGTATATATATGCTAATACTACTTCATATATCTATACATATTATTACAGATAACATTGAAACAGCAGGAGTCCGCCCTTCTGGTGATAGTATTGCTGATATCCCTGCAGCACTAAAAGGATATCATCATCGAAGTTTAAGTGCTCAGGTAGACTCTGTGAAAGATAGTAATGCTGGACCACGACATAGAAAGAATGCTGCAAGTACTGGTATTGCCCGAAATGCTAGATCTTTTATTGAAAAACCAGATGGGTCTATCACAGCTCTCACGCCATTGGAGATGGGAAGGCATGAGTTATACGAAGAGCTGCCATTTCTTGCGGTACCCGGACTTCAGAAGAAAGAACATTCTCTTTCAGTAGCCTTCTCTAGTTATGCGGCTGCACTGGACACACTAGAAACGGATGATTACCTAACAACAACAACTGGAAAAGGTTTGAATCCAGATGAAAAAGAACAAAGGTTGAGTCAGATAAGTTTACTACTCTTGGATGAATTAGAAACAGAGGCCTCCACTGTTACCACTCCATTGATATTTGCTGTCCTTATTGCATCATTGCTCATGTTTAATGCGGGATATAATATTAGTGTAATGAACGCACCAGAGCCGTATGTGTTCCCCGGTCATACAACAAGACAATGGAGTTGGGCTGTTGCTGCCTTTTGTATTGGAGGTCCTTTCGGAAGTGTATTGGCTGGGAAATGGGCAGATGATAAAGGACGGAAGAAGGCGCTGCTTCTGACTACTTGGCTTTACATTATTGGTGGATTAGTCCAATCGTTTGCGCCTTCTATTGGTGTCATCATGGTGGGGAGAGCTATCATTGGGGTATCTAGTGGTGCTTCGACGGTTCTTGTTCCTATCTACTTGGGAGAGTTGGCACCACCCAACCTCAGAGGTATTATCGGTACCATGTCACAATTTGCACTAGTAGTGGGTATACTATTTGCTGATCTTGTTGGCTTTGTATTAGCGGATGAAAACAAGTGGAGGCTCATGTTTGCAGTAACATCAGTCTTGGGTTTAATTCTGCTTCTACTCACGCCATTCTTATTAGAGTCACCACGTTGGTTATTAAGTAAAAATCCAAACTCACCCAAGGCAAGGTTTATCATTAAAAAGCTTCGGGGGTATCGGTATGATGAGGAGATTGATACCGAAGTTGGGCACTACCTAGGCGCATCAAAGACTCAATCAGGAGAGGTGAAAGAAACAAAAAACGCAGTCTTAGAAATGTTTGGGGATAAGAATGTTCGATTACTGGTCGTTTCAACAATGGTGTTGCATGCTGCTAGTCAGTTCAGTGGGATCAATGCAGTGTTTTATTACTCGGGTCTCTTCTTTGATGGTGTCATTGACAATCCCTTGGTGGGAACCACACTTATTGGAGCAATCAATGTCCTTGCAACTTATGTCGCTCTTCTACTAATGGATCGTTGTGGTAGGCGTACACTCATAATGTGGTCAACTGCTGGCATGTTTGTGTCTTGTATTGTAATTGTGCTTGCATTGCTTGGATGTTTTAGTAAAACATTGGCACTTGGAGCCGTTGCATCTTATGTAACCTTCTTTGAATTCGGGCTCGGTGAGTTTCTGTTGTGTATAAGATTGTCTAGTATCTCTTGGTTCGGTAGGATACCTTATCCTCATGGCCGTCATCTCACAATCACACAAACACTTACTCTTCTCGTCTCTATTATGCTCGCATCATTTGTAGGGCCAATCCCTTGGTTGATAGTTGCAGAAATGTTTGATGCGAAATATGTATCTACAGCAATGTCAGTGACTTGTCAACTTAACTGGACATGTAACTTCTTCGTGGGTCTGCTCTTTCCTTACATGAATGATTCATTGGGACCTTACAGTTTTGGTCCTTTTGCAATAGTTTTACTATTGACATTCTTGTATGCTTGGATATATTTACCTGAGACTGCTGGCACAACACCAGCTGAGTTACAAGCTGAATTGGTTAAGAAGAATCAGGGATGTTCATATCATAATATGGATATTGAAGGGATGTCAGCTGTGGTTCCTCCTTCACAAGACGAGTGGGATGACGCAATGCGGCAGTTAGCAGAAGAATCAAATGATTATGGTCATTATGAAAACCTGTCGGCTAAACCTTTGTCTGCATAAGTCTTTGTTGATATTAAGTGCCTTCAATTATATGTTTTTTTAGAGATCTGGTAATGATTATATAGTATGATAGATGTAGTCACTACCTACTTTAACTGTGGATACCACTCCTCAAGTTGCTCAACTAATGCATTGAATGTATTGTTAAGGTCATCGTTTGTAAATACTCGATCAAAGTTTCCTTCTTGCATTCCGTATTCTAATTCAACTTTCGCGTTCTTAATCCTCTTTACTACTGACTCCTCACTTTCAGTGCCACGCCCACGAAGACGCTTCTCCAATTCTTCCATCGATGGTGGAGCAATAAATATGTAGATTGCATCTAATGATGATTTCTTCACATTGCGCACACCTTGGACATCTATGTCTAGGATGCAAATCTTACCACAACTACTAACACTTTCCACAGCAGCAACTGATGTTCCATAGTAGTTGCCATGAACGTTTGCATATTCAATGAACTTCCCGTCATCAATCTCTTTCTTAATTTGGTCAACAGTTGTAAAGTTGTAGTGTACCTTATCCTGTTCTCCTTCTCTCTACACATGATAAAGTACATATAAAACAAATATTGTCAGCATACAAGACAATCACATATGAATACGTATACACATACCATACATCATATATATACTTACTGGTTTGCGAGTAGTACTGCGAAACAAATACGATGGATGAGATCAGTATGTATTGACTCAAAAACATATGCAATAAGGACATTACCAAGTTAATACTTACTGAGATACACTGAATCCAAATTGAGTTGGGAACTTCTTACTCAATAAATCAATCAATGTGCCTTTTCCTACTCCGCTGGGTCCAGCAAATACAATCGGGCGTGGTTCGGATGACTTCTTCTTACTCGCCTTGTATTGTAGTAGTTGAACATATGAGTAGCCTGTGCTAGCGAATAGTACGAGTGAGAATGGACAAAAGCCTTTAAATGGGCCCTATCGATATTGAGTGGATATTGCAATGAGATTAGTGATGATGAGACTAAGGTATGTTTCAAAAATACATTAATACTCACACCGACCGGACATGGTTTGCTCTCTTTGCTGCAACAACTTTCAGTCATCTTATTGATATTTGTATCTCTTCTATTATTATCTTCCTTATTCTACCTTATCAGCCTACTCGACGGTCATTGGATGTAAAATCTAGTCTAAAATTTTTAGGGGCGCAGGATACCATTTTGTATCTTTGCACGCATACATGCTCCATTTACCTATGTATGAGTAAGAAGGAATCATTTGAAAGCTTGGAGTATGAACCAGAGACAAGGAAGAAAGCCGAAGAGTTTCACAATGTCATCCTAAAGTACAATAATTCTATTATCAGAACTCAGTTCTGCTCCGTACATCATCACATCTAGCTCATAAGGCCTTTAGTATCACTACCATTTTCAAACATTTTCTTCTTGTCCGACAGCCGTTTCTTATAGTTTGATCTAACCTTGTTCATGTATCTTTGCCCACAACACAAGCCAAAAGCTACATAGCAGCAACCTACTACCAACATCATTGTACTACTTGTTTCAATAAATAGAGCAGCACTATAATCAAATGGTAGTGTAGAAAGACTTGCAGTTGTTGGTTGTAGATTATTCTCTTCCAATGAGACAAGACCAACAAAGGCATAAAAGTATCCCCTTGATATCCAATTTGTAAGTAGAGCACTTCCCGTTATAAGCTTGCCTCCCCATTCAAGTTCAATTAATACTATTAATATCGAAAAAGAACCCAGGAAGAACTTTAATAATAGTTCTAAACTGGTAAATGGTAGATAGACGACGCTCACTATCTGTGCAATGAGTAGTAATAGTGATAAGATGATTATAATCCCTTTGAAGAATCTGTAAGTACGATGTGGTAGTGTCCTGCTTTTGTTTTTGGAGTATCATTGATAAAACATTAGATAGCATGATTTAGTATAGTAAAGACATAAAGTACAATCATAATATTGCAAATCAATATTTATACATATACTACATCACCTCATCATCACATCAAGTGTTTATGTGTTTATTGATCTTTGCATCACATAGTATGTCTTACCTTTTAGTGGAGATTGGCATATCTGAATCAGCTGACCATGGATCATCATTCTCAGATGTCATATTTGGGGGCGACCATTCCTCAGTTTCTTCTCGTGTTGGTAATGATTGTTCATCTTGTGCATTATCGTCTGCTTGTTCTATATCACCGATAAAACAATTCTCGGCGGCGCCTGAGTTTATACTACTACTGGGTGATGCCCACGATGGTGCCTCTGATGTCTTCATCCTTAGCACTAGATGATTTCACGCTTTATTCTTCGCCCTACTGCTTTTAGCTATCGCTATACGCCTCTTGCGCAAGGCCGGGGTCATAGTAAAGGTCATCACATCTAATCTTCACCAATAAAAATGACAACCGTAATTTTATTCCTAGGAGGTGAGCTACCTGATGCCCAACCTCTCGCTCTTCGTCAAACCACTCTGCATCCTCCGTGCCTACCTGTAGAAGAGCTCTGCTACAAATAGACGGCTCCTGAATAATCAGTACATAAATATTGTGTTACTTATAGTATGATGTACTCTTGTCTCATGCATGATATTGGACCATCATGGTCGGAAGGAACAATATCATATCTGATAGGAAAGTCACCACATCAACATCACACTAGTAATACATTTCGAGTAGAGTTCCTTGAGACGTCTACTATAAGTGATACCAATAGTAATACCAAGACGGCAAGGCTATACTTTGGTAGTCAAGATGATATGTACAAAACTACGAGTTTAATACCTATTGTGACCCGTTACTTTTATCTTAGTGGATTGTCCCACTTATAGTCTAAAATAGGTATAATTTACGTTGTCCCACTAATACTGTCCCACTTAAAAAAGTAACGCCTCCGGCCATTTAAGGAATTTGAAAATTAGAATCACGGCCGCCTACTTGCCGACAGCTACTACGCTCACAATTGAGGTGAAACCACCCAACCTGCGGCAGGATATGTTAGTATATATAGTTATTAAAAATATCCAAGCTCCTTTTAATCAGATATTTAGTTTAACTATTTCTATTTTATGTCTGTAGTAAGCCTATTTTTCGTTACTTTTTAGCTGCTGTCAATAATACCATGTTATTTGGTATAATCGTCGTTGTACTCCAATTAAATGCCCTCTAATCGATATGAGAGTTATATATAGGTTATATAGGGGGCAAGTGGGTATGGTTGGGTGTATCAAAGTGGTGTAGGCTGTCAGTAATGGATCTAATAGGATGGCTACTACCCACCTCAACACCCACTTTGCAATGGCCTTATTGATAATATCTCTCCATACACTAACTGCCGATATATAATAGTCATATGGTATTGTAAAGAGGTTATTGGTCGATGATTTGACGCATCAAACACCGGTAGAAGATGGTAGCTGACCATGGTACGAGCGTTCAACCGTAGAAACAGAGAGTCACCATCACCAACATTGCAATGGCTATAATGTAGATATCTTCCCTTACACCAACCGCCGATATAAAATTGATACATCATATTGTAGAGGGGTTATTGGTAAATGATTTGATGCATCAAACGCCGGTGGTGGAGGGTATATGGCCATGATATGGACACTTAATGGTAGAAAGTTGAATAATTGTAATTGTAGTGTTTGATGGATACCGTCTCATTATGGTGTATTGCAATACAACCAACAACCCTCTATGTGAAAAAAGAGACTGCAGCCCTCTTAATATACATGTTGGCGACCTTGTGCACCCACCATGTCCAGGCCTTCTGCTATGCTAACGATGCTATCCACATGTAACGCTGTCGAGTTGTTTGAGGGCGGAATTTTTTTATCACCTCTTTGGTCTTTGAGCCGAGTTTTGATCATGAAGATGCCACTTTTGATATCGACTATCCTATATCGAAATGATCCTCAGGTTACGCTCTATACGATGGTATGTTGTCCCGGAATGATTGATACAGTCAACTTTGTTTAATACTAGGATACCTATATCTCGGTCATTTCGAGATTTTGAGCGTTACTTTTGGCCCTGGTCATAATAGGTTTTAAACTCGTATTGCGGCATATCAAGGGATGGAGATACCGAATACGCATCGATATCATCACTATTCATTCTCAATTGATGATGGTGAGCAAAGCAATATACAACATATCGATGCTACAACACCTCCACTACATTTGCAATTGATGGCTTTAACAACTAAAGAGTTGGAAAGGCGTATTAATAACATACCAAGTGATAATACATCAACAACAACACATTCAAAAACACATAAAGGAAATCGAATCTGCAAAGTACATCAGCATGCATCTCTTGCATATCATCTTGCACGGGCAATGGGGAATGATAGAATAACTAAGCATTGCAATGGTGTATCAGTTGGTCCAAATGTATCTACTGTCGAGTTGTTACAATATCTTCGTACTTATGCGGATACATTATGGCCATCACGAGAAAAGAAAAGAAGGGGGGTGTCTTCCGGTGGATATATGACAGTGAGAACAAATCATCCACCTGAGTATGATTTAGTTTGGCAACTATGTGAACAACTAATATGGCAAGTAATTCCAGACGCAGTATACAATGCATTGGCAATTACTAAATCATTTCGAGGATCGCCGCATATAGATAATCATGATAAGACATTTCAACATGTGATTGGGTTGGGAGACTATAAAAGCGGTTGTCTTTGTACAGAAGCCGATGAGGATGGAAATGAAGTTGTTCAAGTCGATGTTAAGAACAAATTTGGTAGGATTGATGGGAGATCAGTCCATTGGGTGAGTGGTTGGACCGGAGAAAGATATTCGATTGTTTATTATAGTACATCAGATGATGATTATACCGAGCAACTCCCCCAACGTGTTCACACTAGATGGATGCAGAAGAAGAGTGGAATAGTACCTCAAAGAAGTTATGCACCCAACAATTTACGCCTGCCCAATACCACACCAATTCTCGGGCTTGGATGCTCATCGTTTTCTACATTCTTTACATCTGGAGAAGAGGATGTTACACCTCTCACGGTTGATAACATGTCAAGAAATCACCCAGCTGTGATTGAATGGATTGAAACTATTCGACATGCAGTTTTGAATAGGGGTATTTTTCTACTGGATACAGCTCCATGGTATGGTCATGGTATATCAGAAGTTACTGTAGGATATGCATTGGATTCATTACTACATGAAGATGGCGAACAAGTCAATGAACAGTCTCCGAGTAGAACACGCACTGGCTTCCTGCCTCGATCTTCGCTCATAGTAAACACCAAGGTTGGTAGATATGAGGCAGATCCTCTATTTCAGTTTGACTTCACCTATGACACAACAATACGCTCAGTACAAAGATCTTTAGAAAGGATGAACTGCACATACATAGATGTTATCCAGCTACATGATCCTGAGTTTGCACCAAACATATCTATTCTGATTGAGGAGACAATCCCTGCTCTACTTGAGTGTAGAAAACAAGGTTGGGTCAAAGGAATTGGTATCACAGGCTATCCGCTAGATGTACAACACCAGATTCTAGTTGAATGTCAGACTACATTTGATGACGTAGTCTTTGATCAGAGTCTTGTATATTGTCATAATAACCTCCATGATATGAGCTTGTTTGATGATCGTTGCTTTCCATCTTTGAATGAAGAAAGACTGGACGAGAAAGATGATAGAGAAAAGGACAATACTATCACATTTGCGCAATATTGTCAACAATCAAACATATATCTGATGGCTGCTGCTCCACTTAGCATGGGTTTGCTAACCAATAACTCTCCACCGAATTGGCATCCAGCATCTACCTTGCTGAAAGAGGCATGTTCAGCAGCAGCAAAGCTGTGTGAATCAAAAGATATAAACATATCTTCATTGGCATTACTTTATTCATTATCACAGAAAGATATTCCATGTACCTTACTTGGTATGCGCAATGTAGAAGAAGTTGATGTAGCAGCAGATTTGGCCATGCGGTTCTATATTGACTCGGTTGATGAGGAAAATACCAACAAAGGAAGTACATCATCTGGTTGCAATAACCTATTAGATGAAATACTTTCTCCAAAAGAAAAGGCGATACTTGAAATGCTATTGGATAAAGAGCATAGCCCCTTTTCAAGTGTCATATCCTCTGGACAGTATCGTTGGGATGGTAAAGAAGAAGCAAACAAGTTTAGAAAGATGGTTGGGGAGATGAAAAGGAATAGAACTACTTAATAACTAAGACAACTACATAACGCCACACTCTCTTTATAGGTGATAGTAGGGGCCACACTGTAGGCACTCGCTTATGGTAATAAAGGCTTTTGACGATGAAGTGATTATGTTGCCTCTATTACTAAGATACACCACAACTTCTCATCTCTTCTTAAAATGGTGCTACTTATCATAAGCGAGTACCTACAGTGTGGTAGGGGCCACCATCATCAGATAAGGATACCTTGCGAACCACCTCACTAAAAAAAAATGCCATGTCGACTCCGCCAAATGAACATCTGCTAAACTCAACCACTACAACTCTTCGTCGTATTCATTTGAATGGTCGGCGTCATCGAATACTAAGTTCCATCCAGTGTATCATAGTCTGGAGTTGAGGGATATATCCAACCACAGCATTTGTATAAAGCTTATCGCAGATATCTTCCAAAGATTGACGATATCATTACATATTTAATATATATATATATCTAGAAGCAGCAAACACAGTCAATATGAGTGGAATATATAATAATATAATAAATAATAGAATCAATGATCAGGAAGATGATAATAATGATTGTGTCCATACAGATCTATTGTCAAAGTCGGTGGCGGTAGCAAATCGCGAAAGATATGGTAGCACAGGAACATTTTCAACAGAGTATGCAACGAGTAGTTCCTCCTCTTCGTCCTCGAATTCATCACAAGATAATAACAATAATAATAGAAATCAATTTCAACATTTAAGTTTAGACCTCACATCCATTGATAACAATGCCGGGGAAGAACAACAACAAAATCATTCACGAGATTCATCATACAGTGATATATCAGTCGACGGTGGTGGTGGATATTACGATCGATATGCAAGATATCGTCACAACAACTCTCGACGAGGGACAATAGAATATTTCCTTGAAAATATATTAATAATGAATAATTTCAAGGTTCTCTTTTCGGGTATATGTTGGTTTACATGTTATATGATTATGGGAGTCTTTGGGGGAAGTGTGGCATATCTTCACTTCGAAAGAACAGATTCTCCTGTTACAGACCCTTTGCCTGATTTTGGTTATGATATCATCCCTGTAAGTCAAATATATTTGTACTTTCTTTATGATATATGTTTCATTTTGCTTTTTCTGCTTTGCTAATATCTTTGTCGTTTTTGATTCTATAAACAACAAACAGTATTACTGTCCGGTCATTCCCCACGTTCCTCACGGAAACGTCCAAAGCATTGTCCTATTCATTCTATATGCCCTCATATTAGCTGGTGTTATCTTAAGATGGAAGCCACGCTATCATCCAAAGTCTGGTGAGGTAATTTGGGGTGGCGATGGACGACTCATATTGCAACATTTATTCCATTTGAATTGTCTCGTCTTTCTAAGTCGAACTACAACTGTGGGCTTGACAGGGTTACCACAGCCTAATCCAAAGTGTATCGAGCAGCAACATTTACCAGTGACATTTAGTAATGCATTGAGCTTTGTTATGGGTCGAGGTATCGTACCTCATGCCTGTGGTGACTTGATATATAGTGGACATGTCGGTTGTACATTGATTTGCATGGCAGTATTGACTCGCCATGGATTCCTTAGACACAAAGCTGCGGCATTTACGGTTTGGTTCGTTGCAGCTATTGGAATCTATTTCACTATTAGTTGCCGGAGTCATTACTCAGTCGATGTTATGTTGGCATTTTACTTTGGATACTTCTTACCGGAGTGGTATTTCAATCGAAGTGATAAACGAGTTACAGGATGGATATCTGACTTGATTAGAAAACTAGAAATACGACCTTCGGATCTATCAACTGCAGATTATGATATTGTCGACGAATGTTTGACGAAGGAAGTGAGTCAAGATTATCCAACAACTATTGCAGTTTAAGAAAGCTACTTGAATGACTTGCAACTTTGTGCAATCGGTGAGCACACTCTTCAATTCTACAATACTCTTAAAGTAAATGTATACTATATCAACTAGACTTGTTCAACGGAATGCAACTATCTATTGAACGAACTGACGGCGTACATACCTCCAGCGACTTACTTTTTGGTATCTTTTTTACATAACTCACGGCCTCCTACTCTAACCTCTCATAACTCGTATCTACTCATGCAGAAGGTGTCAGTACAACAGGCTGGTGGACACTGAGGATTAATTAACAGATGGATGGCGTGATGGGGTTTTAACTAGCTGTATAGTCAATGTCAGTAAATTATTGATGATACAGCTGTAGATATGAATATGGCAAGCGATGGATGGCATAATGATGATATATTACCTTCCTCTGATAAAGCAGTAAAGAGGAGTAGTGGAGTCGACCCATCCTTATTTTATAGTAAGAAGAAAGTACACAACAATAAGAAACAACAAAGTGCTGCTGAAAAACAACTTAATAATATACTGAATTCTGCTGCGAGGAATGAGATAGTACAGAAGCGACATGAATATACATCAACACAAAAGTTAGAAAGAGATGCATATCATAAAGTAACTTGCCTTGAAGTATATCCGCTTCAAGACTTAGCAATGGATAAATATAATCAAATGATGAACGATTACAATCTCAGCAGTATTGATACTACAACAAAAGATGGAGATATTAATACGGATGATGGCATTGATTGCAAAAGAAGAAAGTTGGTGGATAGAGATAATGATCAGAAATTACTCTGGTCTATGCAGCCAAGAATATTCGCCCTTGAGACTTCTACAACAGGAAAAAGAAAATATATAGTTGGAAATCTTGGCAGATTCCTTGAATATTATTGGAGAGATACAATGAGCAAGCACTTTTATGAACTAATACCTGAGAGTACACCGTGTCGATTGTACTTTGATCTTGAGTTTTCTATTAAGGCGAATCCACATATTACTCTTGAGGATCGTGAATCTTTAGTGGAAGAGTTTATTGCCGAGATAATTACTGAATTTAAGATGGTGCATGATATTAGTATTACAAGATCATGTATTGTGGACCTAGACAGTTCAACAAGTACAAAGTTCAGTCGACACTTGATTGTACATCTGCCAAATGGAGAGCTTTTTGCGGATACTTTTGCAGCTGGGCAGTTTGTAAAGAGATTTGTGTTACGACTATCAACTGATGAAGCATTGAAGAAGAGACATACCATATTGGCAAAGTATTTGTTTGTAAACAAGAAAGCTCAAAAAACAAATGAAGGTACTCAAGAAAAAGATTCAATGAATGCACAACATGAAGATATTTCAAGAAATAAGAATTTGACCTGCTTTGTAGATTTGGGGGTGTATACACGGAATAGACTTTTCAGAATAATGGGGAGTACAAAGTATGGTAAACCATCAAATGCAGCTCTACGAATAGCAGAAGTAAATCAATTTCCCTTTCCTATTGGTTTTGACAACAGCAAATTTTACCAGACATCTACAAGCAATAAGATCAACAATACAGAGTCATCATCTGATTCCTATGAAAGTAGACAAAAGGAGCATGATGATTTCTGTGCATCATTGAATTGGGAAGATCATGCTAAATCTTTGGCATTGACATTGGTTGTGCCAGCCGTCGATGCAGGTCGGATATTAATGGAACAAAGTGAAGGGAGTAGAAGCAGTCAGAACATCTCGTCAGACTTTGTTATTACTCGCAAACAACATAAAACAACATCTCGGAGCTATAGAGGCGGTGAATCGCCTTTACCAAAGCTTGACTGCTTCATCTTACAAATAAGTAAACGAGGTGGCACTGATGGAAAGATACGATCCTGGTCAATGGAAGGCTCACATTTCATGTCTTATCAAATGTCAAATAATCGATACTGTGAGAACATTGGGAGAGCACATCGAAGTAATAATATCATTTGGAACGTCGACTTCAAAGCAAAGACTTACTGGCAGACATGTCACGATCCTGAGTGTCAGTCGGCCAATTTCAGGGGAAGACTGACGCAGCTCCCTGATGAAGTTACATTGTCAATAGAGGAATACTTACTCGACCAAGAGCTTGCATGCATTGATGAGGATATAGTTATACAAGAAGCCAGTACTAAATTTGGTGACAAAGACTTTGACGAGGCTTTGTGTGATGTTGACATGTCACAATTCCAAAGCAGGCGTGATCACAATTTGTGAACAGCGATACATATAACAGCTACATAACAGATAAAGTATCAATACTGAAACTTACGACAAAGGATCTTGTTGTTCGTTCTGATATTTGTGAGCAGCAATGCAAGCTACATATGATCTGAAACTCGTTAGGCTCTCTAGAGTGGGCCGTGGGCCACGCCTGAGCAATTCAAAGTATGGTATTGGTATCCTTGATTACGTAGTTTACGGAATTATTTGTGTGTTAATTATGTGTTTGAAGTAGAAAATTGTAATATTACGTAAAGGGACTTGCATACTTCTATACTCGAATCTCGAAGAGTCTCTATCTTTACTCTTTATATCTATTGTATGTACTCGCGCGCGTTGTCATTAGATAAACATCCTACCAATCTCCCATCATATCCTATCCCACACTTCAATCGTCTTTACAAATACTGCTACTATTATGTTACAGCGAGGTGTTACTATTTCAAGTCGCATAATCAAACAATGCACAAACATCAGTGTACTCGAAAACATCAATTTGCAATGTAGGAGTGCTTCTTGTACAATTATAAATAAATCATTTGATAACAAATCGATGATATCGGATAGTAGCAGTACAATTGACAAGTATAGTGTAGTAGTAAACATATCATTTCCTAAATCACCAGCATCAATATTATCTCCAAACAATCATATAAGCTATACACAGATGCGCACATTTCAAAATGTAGGACACTATCACAGTGTATCTGATGATACGCTAGAGTCAATACAGGATATAGTGGAAGATTATTTTGAAGAACATTATGAATCTAGCAGTTCAGAGAATGAGGAGGACATACCCGAAGTCAATTATGCTAGTGGAGTTCTAACAATGTATATACCTTCACATGGAACTTGGGTGATTAATAAACAAACTCCGAATGAGCAGATATGGTGGTCATCGCCAATCTCCGGGCCAAGAAGATACGAGTATGATGAGACAAAAGAAAGATGGGTATATAGTCGTATTGTTGATGAAAGTACAAGTAGTGCTGTCAGTGATGTAAGCTATGGAGAAGAAGATACTTTAGAAGGAATATTGAGTAAAGAATTTGAAGATTTGTTAGGCAAAGGTTTGGACTTTGAGGTATAAGATATATGGGCATACCATATTATCGTGGTACTACTATTACTTTAGTATCCAATATTCTGTATCATCTTAAAACAGTGTCTCAGATTTCTATACAATGTTATATCTATCGAGTGAAAACATATTTCATTTAACAAATACTGTTGGGAAGATCATCACCTCGCATTCCAGATGAATAGTTTGATGCATTTTCAATCGTTGTAGAAACAATTTTGTCAATGGCTTCCTTTGTGAAGAATGCCTGATGGGCAGTCATGACAACACGATTCGAGCCAAGAAGAGTCGTTAAGGTGATATCCTGAACGGCCTGTAAGGTAATGATTAAACGAAAAAATGAAGAATCAGTGTAGTTGATAAGAGTGCACAAGTGGTGTTACAATTGACATACCTTTCCACTCCAATCTCGGAAGAAGTAGTCTCCTTCGTTCTCGTATACATCAAGACCGCAGCCACCAATGATATCAGATTGCAGACCGCTTACAAGTGCCTTTGTATCAATCAATCCGCCCCGAGACGTATTAATGATAATGACTCCCTTCTTGAGAAGAGGTAAAACAGACTCATTGATTGTATGTTTTGTGGCTGGTAGCAGCGGCATCATGAGGAAAATCACATCACAGGAACTGTAAATTGCTTCTTTTGATACATACTTTCCACCGAGTTTCTTAACAGCATCACTTTCAAATACATCATACGCCAGTAAGTTCACCCCGAATCCACTGATAATCTTACACAATATCTGTCCTATCTTTCCTGTCCCCATAACACCAACTGTTTTGCCATGAATATCCATTCCCAGCAGAGAATTATCAAGAGAAAAGTCTGCCATCTTGACACGGACTGACGCTGCTGCAATTTTACGATTGACACTCATAAGAAGAGTGATAGCATGCTCAGCCACTGGAGATGTAAGAGAGATTGCAACTTCTGTTAGTACAAGTGGGTTGCAAAGCAAAGGCAATCAAAGGAAACAACAATAATACTACTAACCTGCATAAGGCGAGTAGGCGGGAACTCTAGCCACAGACATGTTGAACACTTTGGCTGCCTTGCAATCAATGCGATCAAAGCCGGCGCATCTCATCAAAATCAACTTAACACCGCACATACTCAAAACCCATAGAGTATCAACGTCAGCTGTGTCATTCACAAACAGACAAACGCCGTCATAAGCGGCTGAGAACTTGGCAGTGTTAACATCTAAACGATCTTGTGTGTAGTCCATTTGAAGATGAACGTCGGTGCCATTGTTGTTGTTAAACTCTTCAATTTGTGCTTCAAAGTTCTCTCTTGTCCACGAGGTAGTATCATAACATAGTATTTTGAGTGTTTTCTTTTTCTTGTCATCAGTAGAGACTGTTTTATCCTCTTTATTCTTATTAACGATGGCACGATTAACTTTAGTAGATTGTCTCAAGACTACAGTTAACATGTTGATAACCTCAGATGAATACTTGGGGCTATCCTCGCACATCTTACAAAAGTGCCCGCCTCCAACAACCCAAACTTTTGCTCCTCCTTTACCGGCTGATACAGTTGCAAATGCCAGATCTTCATGTGCATGCCCGGCAACATGTAAGAAGCCCGTTACTTTACCTTTTGAAGCAAAACGAAATGAAAATTAGTGTATAAGATGTGCGCAGACAAAAAAAATCTATCATATACCCATGTGCTTACCAACACCAATAACATCAATCTCCAATGGAGATTCTCCTCCAGATACTTCCTTTGTCCTAACTAGTGATCCCGAGTCAACAATTAAGAATGAGTCAATTGGGTCGCCTTCTTTGATGAATACATGTCCCTCGGGGGCATCGAATGATACCATCATTTTAACAAGGTCATCTTTAAATTCGTCTGATAGACTACTTAGGTATATACCTTTATCGAGAACTGCTCTTGCTGACATGGCTTGTTTTGTTGTGTCTATTTATATTTATATGTTATCGTGTTGTGTTGTTGTATCTTATATTATACCTATAATATGATATATGTACTATCTTAATTTGTTGAAATATCAAACTGGTAACCAGTAATAGAAAGGGAGTATATCAAGTGTGAAACAACAAGGCGGAGAAGGAGATTGCAATTAACTAAAACAAATATATGTTAAAATTATACTCATAAAAAAAGAAGGTGTGCAGAGGATATCCAAATCAAACTTTCCTCTCTCCTCCTCAACTAAACATGAAAGATATTGAATGCCTTACCTGCCAATTATTGCAATAGTGATCTTCTCCGCTTTCAGATGGATTAGATTCTCTTTGTATCGTACTTAAGTTGGTCAAGTAGGCCTTTTGCAACTCTTTACGTCATGAAGGGGGGGGGGGTGTCTTTAGTTTATTTAGGGTCTACGTATCGACCTCAGGGGGGGACTCGCCACTGGCACAGTCCAAAGTATC
>Ga0214481_100437_pt1 | contig 21564 bp, 17 predicted proteins | sample M1_20Mar14CPVII9_4_FD_165057 | JGI IMG/M metagenome (GOLD analysis project Ga0214481, IMG submission 165057) | Marine eukaryotic communities from Monterey Bay, California, United States - M1_20Mar14CPVII9sort6BwellG10 | ecosystem: Environmental > Aquatic > Marine > Unclassified | place: USA...
GTTTATCGCTAAAGAGACTTGATATGCGAAATTGGTATAAATATTTATACCATGCTTTCGTGGTACATTTATTTGTACCAATGGTATAAAAAAATATACCGCCACATTGTACCATAGTACAAATATTTATACCATTTACCCTCCATGCTAATAACAAGCTAGCATTCTTTAAGTTAGGCAAATGTTGTCTCTATATACGTAGCAACGTGTGAAGATAGTAGTAGGTGTTCCCTCCGACTAACTCCAATCCATTGCAATTGCAATTAACAACATCCTTATCTGCTATTAATACTCGATTGACAGTAGTGATGATGGCGAGGAGGCTGCCAATGCCTCTCTCTGGCGGGCTAGATATCCATCAACATCAACTTCATTCATCTCTCTACTATAATCATCGTACATCACGAATTTTACCGCGGCTATATTATACTATCGTATCTCGAATTGATCATCATTAATAGACAGACGGTAGGTATGTATACACAACAACGATGACGACGACAACAGGACGATGATCATCAGCCATACAACAACGATGGAAACAAAATGTTATCGTTTGACGTTTGAAACAAACTCAATTGGTTAGCACAAACAACCAAGCCGCATCATATGACTTTATACAATAGAGAGCTAGTATTGATATAAACAACAGAAAGGATGCGGCTGGAGTGAAGAGATATACCTTGGCGTTTACCTTGGCCAATGTCCGAAGGGACTATCGGGTACTCATGTTGATAATTGACGGATGAAATATATGAAGACGACGAAAATACAATCTAGCTACGACGATTGCAAATCCATTAGAGTATAGCCGCTGCTATTGTGTACGACAACAAAGCCACAAAATATGACAATAAAAAGAGAGTATTATTATATAAAAGAGCGGATGTGGTCGTAGTCCAAAGTAGAAACACACCCGTCAACACACCGTCATGATAGAAGAAAGATATGCATATGCATTATGATAGAGTATGTATAATGCAAATAAGTAGTATGATAATATATCTCTTATGCGTCTCCTATATCTGTGCATTGATGCAGAGAGAGTAGTTTAGTTTAGTTTAGTCTACATAGGAGATGGGATAAATATTTGTACCTGGTACAAATATTTATACCATTGGTACAAATAAATGTACCACGAAAGCATGGTATAAATATTTATACCAATTTCGCATAACAAGTCTCTTTAGCGATAAACCGGTACTCAAGTCATCGAAAGGTATCCTAAATTGTGCGCACTTAGGGGGCAGATTACGTTAATATCCCCCCAATCCACTTTCCTCCAGATAATAAATAGATTAGAAATAGCAGGCAGGGCAAAGAGCCCTCGAAATATTTACCGTTTGATCGCTTTTTATTCCAATATCTTTTTGAGCATCATTGTATGTGGAGTTGGTTAGCGGAGATATTGCACGAGATAAGTGTTATTGAATAACAAAGAGCATATATAGCACTGCAATATACGTCAAATATAATATAATATAAGAATACCATCTCTAAACACTCATTGAATCTGCTGTTACGATCAGAAGATAGAGCATATCCTCTCTAAGGATACCATCCTACAATTTTAACACTCATATACTTGTATTGTTCTCAAGAGATACTTTAGAGAATAACTTCTATGTACTCGACAATACTACTTGGTACAGTATAAAACAATAACAGAAAATGTTTACAATACCATTCAATTCATCATCAGCTACCCTCTCAAACGTCGGTGGTAAAGGATACAATCTATCAATTCTATCTCGCGAATCTACCAAACTCCCAAACATATCAGTACCATCTGGTTTTATTATAACAACCACTGCATATGATAACTTTATTAAAGAGAATTTACATTTATTACAGTTAATTGAGGGTGTTGATGATCATTTAGTAGCTTCTTCTTCGACTGATAATGATAATAATGATATTGCAAATCTTGAAAGTATATCGAGTATGATACAAAGTACATTTAGGGAATGTACTTTGTCAAAAGAGTTGAAAGATGAGATTGAAGAGCGTTTGTTAGATATTAGCGGTAGTAGTAGTAGTAGTAGTAGTAGTAGTAGTAGTAGTAGTAGTGAAGAATGTTATTATGCTGTAAGGTGAGTTTTGTATGTTCGTAATGTCTAGTGCAAGCCGTTTCAAGTTGTTCATATGTATATGATATGCTCGTTCGATATACTTCACTTTAGAACAAGATCATCAGCAACATGTGAAGATTTACCAGACGCCTCGTTTGCAGGACAGCACGATACATATCTAAACATCTCCTCCAAGGATATATCAAAGTATGTAGTAGAATGTTTTGCATCACTATATACAAGTCGAGCAATATCATATCGACAACGGAATGATATATCAACAGCAGATATGGCAGTCGTTGTACAAGTTATGGTACCAAATCAAGTTAGTTCAGGAGTATTATTTACTGCCAATCCATTAACTGGACAAAGGAATGAGTTTGTCTTAGAAGCGATACCAGGATTGGGTGAAGCGTTAGTTAGTGGATTGACTGAGCCTGATCGATATGTTGTTGAGATGTCCAAGGGAGAAGTATGCATCAAGGATAAGAGAGTTGGTTCAAAGAAGAAGGTTATTCATTCAGTTGAGGGAGGCGGGGTAAAGGAGGAAGAAACTACCAACAATACAGAGGAGATTTTAACTGATGATGATATCAAACAAATCATACAGTTAGGACAAATTATACAAGAGTTGTATGTACAAGAGTTGTATGACGGCAAGCCGCAAGACATTGAATGGGCCAAGGCTAATAATGGTATCATTTACATTGTACAATCAAGACCAATCACCACTCTCTTCCCATTACCAACAAGTACAGAAGATGACTCATCACTACAAGTCTTATTTAGTTTTAATGCTGTTCAAGGGATCGTTTCACCAATCTATCCAATGGGGCAAGATGTTATACGAAAGTGTATACTCGGTGGCCTATTACGATGGATTACATGGGATAGATATGGTCATGAAGGCACCTTTATCCAAAGTGTAGCAGAACGTTTGTACATCAATATTACGAATCCATTACGAAATAGTCTTGGTAGGACGGTATTGTTTAAGTTGTTACCCTCAATTGAGCCGGGGATTATGATTGCTTTGAACAAGTTGCTCGAGGACGAGCCCGATATGACGATTAACAGCGGATATAGTTTGTTGCTTATTATCCGGATAATATCACTTGCATTGGTCATCTTTCCTCGAGTGATATTCTCAGTATTCTTTCCAAACTGGTCTAGAAAACTAGCAGTTTGGGCAGTTAATAATTTTGTGGATGATATTGAAGAGAAGGTAGATGGTGCTACGAATTTACAAGATCTGGTTGTACTACAGCGTGAGGTATTGTCAACCTTCTTTCCAATGGTAGTACCGACGATCGCGCCACGCCTTGCAGTTGGGATGGTTCCGCTAGCAATCTTAAACAAGCTGGCATCATCTCTTGAGAATGGAAATGATCTCGTGTTGACTATCACTCGAGGGCTACCACATAACTGTACTACTGAAATGGACCTGAAATTATGGCAAGTTGCCAAGACAATTCAAGATGATACTGAATCATTGAATTACTTCAAGACCAATGATGCTGATACATTGGCGAGATACTATCTTTGCAACGGCTTGCCTAGTGTAGCACAAGAAGCAGTGACTCGGTTCATGAATGAGTACGGGGTTCGTGGGTTATATGAGATAGATTTCGGTCGTCCACGATGGAGAGAAGAGCCTGCACCATTAATGAGCTCAATCAAGAGCTATGTCCAAATAAGTCAAGAACATGCTCCTGATAAAGTCTTTGCCGCCGGAGAAGCTGCCGCCGATGCTATACGACAATTAGGACAACAGCTCGGCAAGCCATGGCTTGTCTCCTTCTTGGCAAGAAGAACAAGATCATTGGCAGGTATTCGGGAATTGCCCAAATTTACGGCTATAAAAGCGATGGGTTCTTTACGAGCTAAACTACTACAGGAAGGACAGCGTCTCGTGGAGAAGGGAGTGATTGATGAAAAGACAAATCTGTTTTATCTGTACTTGGATGAGCTTGAGTCTCTTGCTATTGATGAACTACCAGACTGCAAAGATATCATCTCGGAAAGAAAAGCTACAATGAAAGTAGAAAGTGAACGTACTCATCTTCCTCGAGTTATAGCCACGAATGGGTATGCGTACTTTGGAGGATCGGTTGTTAGTGCCTCCTCTTCTGATAAGGTATTATGTGGCGAGCCGGTCAGTCCGGGAGTATACGAAGGTCGAGTCCGTATCGTTCATGAACCAAGCAAAGCTAATCTATGTCAAGGAGAAGTCTTGGTATGTCATGGAACCGATCCATCTTGGACACCTCTATTTCTCTCGGCTGGAGCACTTGTGATGGAGGTCGGTGGCCTCATGACACATGGTTCTGTTGTTGCTAGAGAATATGGAATACCCGCGGTAGTTGGCCTCGAGAAGGTGGCTGAGAGGCTAGTAGAAGGTCAAATGGTACGAGTAGATGGTTCAAATGGAACAGTCGAAATCATTGACGAGGGGGATAGTTCCGATTGACAGGAGAATATGAATAGTGGGAGAGTATGTTTGAGTTATTGAAATGAAAATCCCTGATCTGACAGGAGATTGTAAAAGTGTATCCAGTCAAAAGAATAATACCGGCCGGCCGGTGGAAGTTTTCGGAAAGTTTTCCAAAAATCACTTGCGGAAATCAAGGCAACCGGTACTTAAAACTACGAGTAGTCGACCAAAAATCAAGAAAACTTTGACCGGCCGTGAAAAAAGGATACCGACCGGTAATATTTCCTAACCGGTATTATTCCAACCACTAGGTATGTAGCTTGCAAATTTATAATAGTAAACTGTAAAGTTAAGTATATTGCGTGGTTGTTTCGACTATGGGCAGACTCTGAACTCAAGTGGGTGCGACTCGGCGCATCCCACAAAAAGGATACCAATGTAGGATACCAAAACTTTTTCGTGAGTGAAAGTGGTTCGGTTATCTCCTTACTCACATCTATGGCGATGTCTGCTGCATTGAATTCAACCATTTACCAACTCTAGTCATTGAATAACAACCGATACATAGTATACATATAACCTACCAAAGTCCAAAGAAGCAAAACCGAGTACGATATGTTTATCAAGGCTGCCACAATTATGGCATCATTCAGCGGCACATTTTTTGCAATGCTAATCGTTGGCGGAAGCAATGCCATCGGTGGCGGACTGCAATTTGCAAATGCCATCGATATCAACACTTCCATTGCAAATCAATATCATCATATCATTGCAGCAACAACATGTATTGATCAGTCTGTAACCTTGGGTATCTTTGAAAATGATATCGACAATTTTGATGCACAAGACGTGTCGTCTTATATCTCTCCAAAGATGGTAAAGGATGATATGGTATTGAGTAAGGTGATTCTCAACGCTGATAATGGAAATTGTGATATAGAATTGGATATCGACGGGGAGGCTACAGTGATGATGTATCGTCCTTCATCGGGTTATGAAGGTTTAGATAAATGTGTGTATGAGATGTGTGCTTCTATGGGGTTGAGTGAAGAGATGGATACCGAGGAGTGTCATGAGGTGACGATGGATATTCACACCGTGGATTGTTCTTTGCCAAGTCTATTGGCAGGTGCAGAGGAAACAGTGGTAGGTGTAGACGAAGAACGGAACGTGTCTGAAGATTCTCAAGAGGTAAGATATGCTTGCTGAGATTATGTCTTTGACATGTGACAGAATGTAATACTCACTCATCTACACTCTTATATCTGTATTCAATCACTATACATAGACTCTAACTGATGAGCAGCAGCTGGTTTCACCACTGTCTATCAAGAAGAGCTTCCTACGACGCAAGCTTGCCAATCATCAGAAAGTAACATGGCTATCCTCCCCTCCTAAAGTTGACAAAGCAGCAACTCAGCAGAAAGAGGAGAAGGTAGAGTGGTATAAGTTTCCATCTTTTACACCCAAGGAAGACTCGAATGCGGTACTACCAGTTGTTGATACATCAAGCAACAGTGACGGAGGCAAGGTTGTTGCAGATTTCAGTGAATCAATTCAACATTGGAATGCTAAAAACAATAACAATGGACTAGCTCAAATGAATGAGGGAAGTTCACACCGTAGCAGAAGTCGGAGCAGGGTAACAACAACAACATCAGCCACAACCACCGCACCATTGCTAGACGTTAATACTTTTGTTGAAGTCGTATTTACTAATACAGACACTGATGAGATTGTGCAAAGTGGAGGAAAATTGTTACAACAAACCATCTCTGAAGATGATGACTGTGAGGAAGCCCTTGCCGAGACTCTTCAAGAGGAGCTTGATGATTTTCTTCCACCCAGCATCGACGTTGATGGTGAAGTTAGATTTGTAAGCGCTATTATTAATGAGGCTGGAGACTTGGTTGTTACCTATGAGGTGCCCTTGTCTGTATCATGTACTCAAGATTTGGAAGCTTGCCGAGCAGTAACACAAGCCGCAGTCGATAATGCACTCCAGGATTCCATTTTAAGTGGGGATATCCCTTCTGTATTGATCGGGAATTTGAATGAAGAGACCAATTGTGCCACTACAGGTACTTCGTGTCAAACTTTACTAGACCAGTGTGGTATAACAGAGGATTTTAGTTTTGAATCGGATGTATGTCTTACTAATGAAGGCGATTGTCGGCCATCAACGAGCACTACTACCTCGTCAACAACGGTTGTTAGCAGTACAACCACGCCCCAGACGAGCACATCGTCTACAATTCTCAGCACCTCGGAGACAAGTACTTCTTCAACGACGGTTGTCAGCAGTACAACAACACCTCAAACTGTAAGTCGAATATGAGTTCATTTGCAAAGTGTACATGTATTTTGTTTACCAGTCTCTAATATCTCTTCGTTTAACACCAATCACATATCTCTAGACTGAGGCTACCACTGTTCAGAGTACAACAGGAAGTTCTACATCATCAGCTACCACAAGTTCAACGGCTGTCTCGAGCGTAAGTCGCTAGTCTTTTTCTGCTCTTCATAGTATGAGGTGGTGAAAATCTATATAAGTTCGATACTAATCTAACTCATTTCTCCCCTTTCTAGACCACTGACGCTACCACTGTTCAGAGTACAACAAGCTCAACAACACCGGCTACCACTGTTCAGAGCACAACAAGTTCAACGGCTGTCTCGAGTGTAAGTTGTTTGTGTCTTTGCTTTTCAAAGTATGAGGTGAAATACCTTATGTTCGACACTCATCTCAATCTCATTTTACTGCATATCAGACCACTGATGCCACCACGACAGTTGCAACTACGACAAGTTCTGTATCAGATTCCCCGTGTGATGGAATCGATGCAGGATCTCAGTGCAGCATCTGCGGTGTTGGAATGGAGGTGTCCAATCCAGATGCCACGGTTGATTTATCTCCCTATACTTTCGCCGGAGCACCCGCCGTAACAGCATCTTGTGGTGACTTTCAACAGGAAGGATTGAATGGAAATGCTACTATTAATTCTAGTTGTGGTTTCTTAGGGACAATTCCTGAACTACAGTCAGGGGGTGCTTGTGGATGTCAGGCCTGTCCATCAAACATTGGAAGTGAGCCTTTGTCATCAAAATCGTATCCTACCTATTATCCAACGTATAGTCCAACTTCTGTAGAGAACAAAGAGAATGCTCCTGTATCGTCAAAGGGATTACAGGTAACAACAAATAACTTGGGTACGGGAATGTATGATGAATGTCAAGGAGATTGTGATTCACATTCAGACTGTAAAGGAGATGACTTGATGTGTTTCTACCGAGATGACAATGAGAAGGTTCCGGGCTGTGATAACTCGAATGCCGTATCAGGTGTTGATTATTGTGTTAAGCGTACACCTGAAATATTACAAGAATTAGAGGATAACTTAGGAGAAGGAAGCTATGGGAGGTGTGAAGGTTAGTAAACTTTCTGTGCCGATCTATTTCCTGACCTTATCAAACTTTTCTGCTCACATCTTATGCACTTTTTTATGTACACTCTATAGGAGACTGCGACTCGGACATTGATTGTAAAGATGGTTATGTATGTCATCAGCGTGATGAGTGGGAAGAAGTATACGGCTGTGTCGGCTGGGGAGAATACGGCTTAGACTACTGCCGTGAGGTTAAGGATGAAGAGGAGATCAGGTCACTACTCATCTAGTGTATATGTGTTTCATTAGCCTGTGGGCTTAGTTTATGTAGAATTAGCTCAGATTAAAGAGTTTTATGTGTTGTTTAGATATTGGGATGTAAAGATAAAGAGTAACGTTAAGAAGAGTATGTTGGCGTGGCTATCCTCATTATGACCGAAGAAAGAATTGAAAATTTGTCACTGCCAATACCTTATAATGATAATAAGATTTATTGATCAAACAATAGCAAAGAGATAAACCTCCCTGATCAAATGAAATAGATTCTACTTTCTAATTTAGTTTACACTACTATGTGATATCAAGTCGTTGTGAATCAAAGTTTCTTCATATCATTCATGGCATAAGACTAAAGAAGAGATTGATGATGAGAGACAAAGGCGAAATGAGGACCATTCTTGGAGACATAGACTGAAGATTAGAGAATGTATGGTAGTAATAGTAGTATAAATTAGATTAGAAAGAAGAATCAACGTTCTCTCTGTATCTTAATCATCCGACGATGAATGGTAATCATCTGACGAAGAATCGTAATAGTCTCCACATTATTCATAATACTCTCTCCTACCATCAGTCTTATCCTTAGTATAATAATCAACAGGAAACAATCTATCGCACTTCTTCATGTACAATTCCATGTCATTCACTTCAGGTCGTAGTGATGAATGCCATGGAGGATCATCATACTCCCAATATTCATTAGTAAACATCTCGCGCACTCCTGATTCTATATCAGTCACACCATGATATGTATCTGATAAGAAAACGATAACTGAATATTGACGAGGTTTGATGTAGTAATCTCGTGGTTTTATCATCTTTTCCACACGTGGTCGTATGAAGTACTCGCCACCCTTATACATTTTAGGATCGGACAAGGCAAATAAAACAGTGTATAATGATCCGGTATCTCGATGCCCACCTAAACCTTTAAACTTGCCATAATCTAAATACTCGGAGGTGCGTAATCCACAAGTACTCGGTTCTGGTAAGTTTGTTTGTTTACTACCCCACTCTGTATGGTCATATGCCATCTTGGTTACATAATCCATACTTATTTTCAAATCAGGTAGGAAGAGTTGTAATAGAATATTGATAAATGTAACATCATTGCCTCCTCCGCTATCCTCGAATAATCGTTCATCAAATCGAGTTGGGAAGTACCTTCTTGTACATGATGCCAAGTCTTTCACTGCTTGTGCTTGAGTTGGTGATATGGCATTTGATATTTCTACTAGAATTGTACGATTGTTTCTATCTTGTACAGTATCAACTATGATTGGCTGTTGTTGTGGCGCTTGAGTCTCTTCTTCCTCTTCATTGAGTAAAGTAGATTCAGATTGCTTATTCTTTAGACATAATTCCATATCATTGTAGTAGTCGTAATACTCATCTTCGTCTTCTTCATCTTCGCCAAGTAAGCCACTTTTAGTATCTTGAATGTAATTCCAAAATCGATTCCTTGACGATGATACAGATTTGCTTTCAGTATCTTCTCCACTCTCGCTACTAACATTGATCAATGAATTTGGAACAGACGATGGAAATTCTACTTCTACTCTTATCACTGGAGATGATGATGAATGATGTTGTCGTGATAAGAAACCCGACACTAGAATACCGATCACTACTACAAATACTGTCACTGTATTATAACTCCTATAGCGATTTGCATTATCATTGGCGGTATTAGATAATAATGATGATTGCGGTATCATCGTCGGAGGCAGAAGGGGTTGCGTCGCCCCACAATCCATCTTTGTGTCATCGGTTATAGCTATATCTCCTCCTTCTTGGCCTTCACTTTCACTCATCGTCTGGCTTTCCTCCACTTCTTCTTCTTCTTCATCTTTCTTCTTTGTAAACTTGGATATCTTGCTATCTACCTCCTCGGATATACGATGGATATCATTCAAGGCGCTGTCAATCGCTTGTTTGAAAGGATCAAACAGCGTGGAAGTCTCCGCCGCCATTACTCGACTGAGGCCACGGATGTGAGGCAAATTAGAAGATATAGATATGGAGGCAAGTTAGAATTAGGAAGATTGGAAGATATAGATATGGTATCCTTTTGTTCTTTCAAATATAAAGGTAGATTGCAATCGATTTGGATGCAAAGTAGTATTCTTCCACAACCCCTCGTATCGAGATTTAAAAGCGCTATTCGCTTTGCAAGCATCTTGATGTTCACCACTCGGTCTGTCGCTCGGCTGTGGCGGGCATCATCTTCATCGTGGCGGGCATCATCTTACTTCATCGTTTGCAAGATAGATACCGACCCCGAATCCTTTGAGACAATGCCACCGAATCAAGAAACTCCCCCCACCCGCCTCGATGCTTGATTGCTACGTAGTAACATCACTTCACACTACTCTACACAGCTATATCATATCAATAATAATAATATAGATCAACAATGGACGAGTTTGATAGTTTAGTAAAGCAATCCAAAATTACCCTCCTCGGTAAAGAGTTAACCGATTCATCATTACCCGATATCGTTAAGGTATTGCAAAAGGGCAATGTCGAAGAACTTAATATGATGATGAATCAAATTACATTACAAGATGATACTACATTCACTACCGAATTGGCAACCAATACAACTCTCAAGGTATTAAGTTTATTAAATAATCAAATCTCCAACGTTGGTGCTAAGAACTTATCGAAAGCTCTTATGAAGAATACTACACTTGAATGTTTAATTTTGAGGGGTAATTGTATCGGTGATGAGGGTGCGGTAGATATTGCTACCTCCTTCTTATTCAATGATACATTAAAGGTTGTGCTATTAGGTGAAAACAATATTACTAATGTCGGTGGTGAAAAGCTAGCTGAAACAATTGCACACAACTCATCTTTAAACCAAGTATTAGTTGATTCCAATCCAAATATGAATGTTGATATTATGCAATTAAAGATTAATAACGTTCTAAGTATGCCCAGTCGTAAGAGTAGTAAAGGTGGGAGTGGAAGTGATGTATTACCAAAGGATGTAGTAATGAAACAATTATCATCCAAGGATGATATAATTGCAACAAAGGATACACAATTACACTCTGCACAAGTTGAGATTGCAACTCTCAAGGCACAACTCCAATCAAAAGATAATCAATGTAACATCCATATATCCGAACTAAACAAAACACAAGAGGAACTAACCACAAAGAATGCAAACATATACAAACTAAATGCTACAATTAATTCACTAAATGCCGATTTAGTATGTAAAGATCAATTATTGGCATGTAAAAATACTGAAATTGATTTATTAAAAAGTACAATTGACAACCCGTTAGAATTGTTATGTGCCTATATTAGTAATAAGGATGATGAGATACGTGAATTGAATGATAAGGTTGATTTGTTTGAGAAGGAGATGGCTGCTGCTCAAGCTGCTGCCAAGGAGGCCGCTGCCGCCGCCGCCGCTGCTGTTGCTAAAGAAGAAGTAGAAGAGAAGCGTGATGAGGCCGCAGCAGCGGATACAGAGATTATCAATGAGCGTGAGGATGAGGAGGACAAGGAGGTAATCAAAGCTGCGTTAGAAGCTGCAACTGCATCATTGGATCCAATGATGGATAGTCTTTCCATTGATAGTAGTGGTAGTGACGATCCCGAGATGGAAAAGACAACCGTTGCAAAGAAGAATGAGATGAAATCACCCAGTGGTCTTGTCAAGGAGGTACATTCGATCCAGGTTGAGGAGGTCGAGGCAAGAGACGAGGTTGAGACCAACTAGAGGATATATGAAGAAGTTCAAGACAGTGGTATGATATAGAGATGTTTGTGTTGTTGTGTGGGGACAAATAAGAGTTAGCCCCTGGCATTATTGTACAGTATGAATAGAAGGTGTTGAGATAGAATTATGTGTTTGAATAGATGCAGATAGAGATAGTCAAGTGGAGATACTAGAGTTTAATTAGTAAAGTAGACTAGCTCAGTGACTGAGCATTATGGAGGTGACTACAAAATAAGTATAATTATAAGTGATTACCGAAGAGATGATTCACAAACAGACTCGAGATGAGAAACTGTTGAAACGGACAGCTGCTGCAAGGGAGCTAAGGACTCAAGTGAACAAGACAAGCAACTAAATCTACGACAAGCGTATTGTAGAGTGAGATGCGCAGTGCACATACATATACATCTTATAACATATACATACGCGTGCAATCATACAATACAAACCATAAGGATACCGCTCAAAATATCTTTTTGCCAGACTGATTGAAAAGATTTGCTTAGATATAATATTTGGTAGACGATGTCAATAGTAAGCAAGTTCGTACCGTCCATCATATCATCATCTTCTATGGTTCCTGTTTTGGGGGGTGGTAGAATGACAGCAGCAGCAACTACGGTATCTTCATCTATCAATGATCAACATGAGATTATGAGAAGTCCACAGATGCACCAGAGCTCGAATCTCCAACAAACAATATACCATCGAACCGTAGTAGTGTACTAATAACACCACCACCAAAGCAACTATTAATGCTAGAAGGTGATGAGATGTATATATCACCAAGTGGTACATCACATACAGTCTACAAACTCGAGAATCAAAATGTTAGTAGAAGAACTTCTTCTCGTGATAGACAAAGAGAGCAGATGATAAGATTGGAAGAAGTTTATGATATTGAATTATCCAAGAAGAATATTAGCTTACATATTGATTCTTCGATATCTTCATCCAGTAGAGTAATATCCAGCCACCGTAGTAACTCGTTGAGAACAAATTATGAAATGCATCAATCAATCATCCAAGAAGAACGAGATGAGAGGAATTGCTGCTTTACATTTGACATACAAGAGATAAATAATGGTGTATTGAATGGATCGGGGACTGGTAGTATGAGTTGGGATAGTAGTATTGGTAAGTAATTATACTTTACACAACATCCAAATGAATTACATGGTAACATACTCGAATTAGGATCAGGTGTCGGCTTAGGAGGCTGTATGCTCAGCTTGATAATCAATACTACAATGAACAGTCATGATGATGATGAGAGGAAAGAGGAGAAGAGTAATAGTATGACACTAACAGATGCCAATGATGATGTGTTGAATATGCTAAGGCAGAATGTTGCAAATGCATTATATACAACAGATGGCATCTCAATACAAAAGTTGGATTGGTTTGATTATCTTGATACCTCAATACAAAGAAGTAGAGATGAAAATGAAAGTGATGAGAGGTATGATACAATCATTGCAAGTGACTGTGCATATCTGCATCAACAGGTTGTACCACTATCCAACACAATATCAAGATTACTATCAAAAAAGAATAGAAGCAGCAAGTTGCACATGTTTGCACCGTACAATAGAGGAGTGGTATATGAAGTAATCGATGAACTAGATAGAAGAGATATGCATGTTCTAGTTGATGAAGTTGAACTATCCAAGTATCGTATCAAACAGCAGCAAGAGATGAACATTGGCGGTAATATGTCATCGATATGGAATGATAGTAGATCTTCATTGAAAGAAGCAAGTCATTGTGGGTCGAAGTTTCTTCATATCATTGCATGGCATAAGACTAAACACGATATTGATGAGGAAAGACGAAGACGAATTGAGGACCATTCTATGGATGATACAGACTGAAGAATAAGTGTCTGTATAAACATGAGAAGTAGAATACTGCTTACATCTCAACTTCAGTTTAGCACCCTTACATTCTACTTATCTAAATGAGTGGCCACTCTTGAAAAGTCTAGTCTTTCCCCCAGTTTTCTTGTTGTACTGAATGTTCCACTGTAGTCTTTTCCATCTTTCCCTACCCTGTACAACTGACCAACGTTCCAATGCTTTAATTTTATCATAACTACCAAAGAGAAGGAGTTTCTCATCCTCTTCAGAGGTCCAAATCTTCCTCCCCTTCCCCCGATCTATACTTTCACTTGCCATGATCTCTTTAATGAACTGTTTCTTCCATCTTGAAAACTCTATGTTGGATACAATTTGTTCGTCTCTTACCTCTTCTTTAACCTGTGCCATATCAGTCCACTTAGCTTGTTTTAGAATGTCAATTAACATCCGATGATACTTTGGCTCACTAGGGCAGAATGCAGTCTTCGTCCTACATGCCATACACGGTATCCACTTTGGAACCTTGCCATCATTCTTCTCTGCAATTGCTGCTTGTTGTTTTAAGATACAACCGTGACAAAAGTAATGATCACATGATTTTGAGGATGCGCTGATAACTGGTAGATGCTTTCTAATGTTGTCGTCTTTGCTATTTAAATCAGTAGAGTACTTTGAGAGACAGATACTACAGGAGGTGTATTCTTGACTTATATGTACTGTCAATGTTTTGGGCTGATGTTGATCAGTATGGCGACGTTTAGACACTGCTATTAGTGAACTGATCTCCTCATCTTTCGTTGTAATCTGCTCATTCTTATTCTTCAACTCCTCTTTTAATAAGGCAATCTCTTCCTCCTTCTCTGAAAGTTGTTTGGTATGCTCATTAAGCTTGATATACTGTGCTTTGGTGATTCTACCAGAACTTCTTCTCTGGGTTGGTGGTAGTTTGTCTTCTGAAGATACTGTACCATGATCATCTACCTCAGGACTTCTCATTCTATGTGTCTTCTGAGTCTGAGACTGCTGGAGCCCATGGCCATGATGCCCAAGCCTAGATTTCTTTCTGTGCGTAGTTATTGCTTTATTCCTTCCTTTTTTCGGCATCGAGTTATGAATTGATAATGACAATCTCACCAATTATATATAAAAAGACGGATTGATAGACTAAGGTATGGTAGTACTAGCATATAATGAGAGCGCTGATCTCACGACTTACTGCATGCAATCTTCTATTCTCTGTTTCATCGCCAAATAAATTCATTCTCCCACACTGAACTCTCGCGATATAATAGAAGGTTGGCTGTTCCTCTTGAACATTATCACCGCTACTAAGATTGGAAAGTAGAATCAATTTCATATTTAGTCGAGGAGGTTTATCTCTTTGCTATTGTTTCATTATCTTATCATTATCATTAGCTATACTAAGTTGTGGACATATTTATTACATGGACTCTTCTTCGTCACCAAAGACATACTGATTTGAGTTGACATCATCAACGACTTGTGAGGAATGATGACCAGTGATGACAACACCGCCATCTTGGTAGCCAAAAGAGAATGTTTTATCCACAACTGAGGTTGTTCCTTCATTACGTTCGAAGAAGATTTGACCTTGAGCTACTCCAACTGCTTCTCCTGTCACATAGCTATCTCCTACCCATTCACATCCAGAGAAGCCAGAATACCGAGGACCGTAGTTGGCAAGTCCGAATCCGTACTCTCTGAAATCAGAGCCGTCGTTTCCTGGTGGAAATTGCTCATCCTCGGTACCAGATTTGAGAAGACAATCTGTACCAATGAAGTATGATAGTGCTCCGGCCTTTGTAGGACGGAAGGTGTAAGGTGCAGTCGTAAGAGTAGGCTTGAATAGAACTGGTTCGGGGTAGTTGTAGGCACCGTTCAAAGCACCGAGTGCAACTTCATATGCCGCATCACATGCCTCTTGTGGGTATGCGTTATCTCTTGTATGATGTTGTCCTCCATTTTCCCAGAAGGCATCACTGATTGCAACGGCGGCTCCACAGAAGGCATCCGCAAGTCCATCCATATCAGCTTGTTCGATTATTTGGGAGTCTGTTGCTAGATATGCCGATGAAGAAGTAGCACCTCGAAGCTTGGGCTCTGAAGAAAGGGCGGTAGGCATATTGTTAGCAAGGATCATCAAGGTAGTAGCTGCAGTTGTTGTCTTTAGAATCATCATTATTGTTGTATTGGTGTGTTGTATTGATAAGGTAGTAGTGTAAAGTTGTTTGACGCTTTAGTATTTGTTTGTATTTGTTTGGATAGATATTGAGTTGTTGTTGTTGTTCGCTTTTTGATTTTATGAGCACATATCATATCTCTATCCTCAACCACAACCCAAGATGGTTGATTCCTAGCGTGTCCATGAACAAGATTGTTGACAAGATGTTTGATTCTTGTTGATAAAGCTGGATCAACATTCTAGAATGTCGGTTTGATATGGCAGTGATGTAGGCAGTAATGCAAGAACGACATTGTGTTTTGTCCGAAGGATACCAGGTGGTATCCTAGGTGGTATCCTAAATCTACCTGGCATAAAACAAGTGTGTTTGGCTAAGACCCTCTCTTTTCTGCCTTTGTAGTTGAATGGAAGCAACATTCCAATGATTAAGTCCTGTCTGCTATAACCATCTTGTCTACGTGTTTCTTGATCATGGGTTGCTATGGGCTTGACTAACCAACATGTATCATAAAATCCAAAGTAAAGAAACCACGACACAACTACCAAAGTCAAAGTCAAACCTCATAATACTATCCAAGTAAAGTTAAACCAATCAACTCCCCAATGAAATTCCAACTACTACCAACTACTACTACTGCTCTGTTACTACTTGCATCTCAGGGCCATTCTAATGAATACAATAAATCACGAGCTCGGCTCCGTGGATTTATGATGCAGATGAATTATCAACCCGCCGATGTTGATAATGGACCGAGCTACTCTTTGAACGAGTTGCTTGAACTCGACAACTATCCAACACTCAATCTTCCTAATAAGGGTGAGCCACTTCGTCAACCTGAACAGATAATAGCCGAGGATAATGGACGACCAGGCCCTAAGACTGTTAAGGTAGCCCTCCACTATGATGTTGTAAAGTATATCGGTCCTTCCTATACTACACTACTAAGCTCTTCAATGGTGGGATGGGGCCGACTATTCGCGTCAAGCCTGGGGATACTCTCATAATTGAATTGCACAACGACCTCGAAGGGCCATTGGGACACTATGGCCACAACCAATACCAACTGCCTAACACTACAAACATTCATACACACGGACCTCATATCAGTGGCAAACTACCTGGAGACGATATCTTTGTTCGGGTCGATCCTGGCGAGAACTTTACATATCAGTATACATTTGGAGAAGATCATATGCCAGGTACACATGTAAGTTGTTTGTTGCTGTATATCTCTTGCTCGTACTATGACTTTATTCTCATCACAATATCCCCCGACACTTCAGTGGTACCATCCTCATTTCCATGGATCGACTTCTCTACAGACCTCTCAGGGTGCAGCGGGAATGCTAATTATTGAGGAGCCGATGATTACAACCTTCCAGATATAGTCAAGGACATGCCTCAAGTTGAAATGATTTTCCAGCACATTGACCTTCCTCGTTTACATACTGCAGCGAAACATTCAGGTAGCAAACTCACGACATGGGTCGAGGGCGATAACTTTCATATCACCAACACTACCACCGACCGTACTGATTTGCTTCTTGTTAATATGCAATACATGCCAGTTCTAACAATGGAGGCTGGTAAATGGTATCGTTGGAGGATGGTCATGAGTTCGGCCGTAGAGAGCATGGTAATTCAAGCGTCTGATAACAACTGTCAGTTTCAACTACTATCAAAGGATGGTATCTTTCTTACTGATGCTCCACGCACTATAAATACTTTCTTCATGACACCGGGAAATAGAGCAGACATTGCCGTTCGCTGTGATACCGTCGGTACTACTAAGATGATTTGTACCGCCACCAATGGAGATGCCAAAAGATGTCCCAGAGAATGCAGGTGATTATGTGGATCAACCTGAGATTATGACCATAAATGTCGTCGAGCCGTCTAATGATGAGCCGGCAGTTAGTAATGATGATATTGTTGATGACGATGACAAGGAAATCGTTGGCGTAGACCTCGAGCCATTCGATATTGACCGCCCGTGCTACCTCGTAGACCTTCGAAATGTTGATATATCAGATGACGATCCATTATCCATTAACTTTCGTTGCAATTCCGAGGGTTGCAATGTGAACGATATCCCGTGGCAAGATAAGGACACATATATGAAAGAGTATTCGCTAGGAAGTGTCCAAGAGATTGAACTAGCCAACGTCGGCTTTCATCCTTATCATCAGCATGTCAACCCATTCCAAATTCATAGTATTGTCTTAGGAGACGATGATGAAGAGAATGACGAAGTCATGAATTGGTACAAAGAGGGAGATTTCCACGACACCTTTCAGTACCCAACCGCTGGCACAGCAAAGATAAGATTTGCTGTCAACTCCTTTACTGGACACATGGTGCACTGCCACATACTTACACATGAGGATCGTGGTATGATGGCACAGTATAATCTATTGGGTGAAGAGGGGACGATTTGGGAAGGATCTCGTATGTAGATCCAACTTGCATCCTGCCGTCATCATATACGAGCAACAAGGCAGTGACAAAGTTTGAGGAAGAAATAGAAGAAGAAGGCGTTAGCTCCGTGTGGAGAAAAGACAAGAAAGAATAAGGCATAACATAAACAAACATACTCACATATCCCTACCAGAAGGATTCCGTTGTGGACTAAATATAATTCCTTATTTACCAACCACAAGTATTCTTCATCCATAATCCAAACTCCTCATCACCACCCACACTTTGCCATATATCACTAGGCTTATTCCCACCAACATCTACTAAGCCAATTGAAGATTTCTTCTTCTCTTCCTCCTTTTCATCCTTATCAATATCATCCGACGAGTTGTTATTATTGAACTTGGTTGCCAACCATTCAATAACATGTTTATTCTTACGTGATGCGGCTTTATGTAACGCTGTATGTCCCTGCTTTTGATACATGCCAAAATCAACACCACACACGTCATACAAGTAATTACATAATTCAATAACAGTATCATTTCCAGCTAACCCTAAACTCATTGCTGTCCAATGTGCTACTGAGCAATTCCACTCATTCGTAATGAATACATTGGCTTTATGTACTTGTATCAAATGTTGTACAGTGGAAAGATGTCCACCGTAACATGCTAAATGTAGTGGTGTTGTGCCATCTCCTGAGGGTATATCGACTTCATTCATTTTTGGTGTAGTATCATCATCTATACCATGTTGACCTTTCCGTTGTGATGAGAGGAGATAATCTATTATATGATTATGTCCATTCCGTGCAGCGTAGTGAAGTGATGTTTTACCATCGCGTCTTCTTCGTATCTTTTTGTTGTTGTTATTTGTTGTTGTTGTTGTATCTTTATGTTCTTGTTGTGCAGATGACGAAGAAGCGATGCCAGCACGCAGTTCAAGTAGATAGGATAGACAATCTAAATGTCCTCCACCCGCAGCCCAATGCTCCGCTGTACTGCCATTTCGATCTCTTAATGAAAGTAATCCCTTGACATGTTGCTTCTCCTCGTCTGTAGTGCTACCTTTACCTTTGCCATCTGATGATCCGTCGTCCTTGATACATGCTTGAAGTGCAGCCAAATCTCCATTAGCAGCAGCTCCCAAGAATGGAGGTAAACTATCTCTATATGATGGACAGACATTTCCCGATCTATCAGTTCTTCCGCTACTTGTATCCTTCTTACCACTACTTGATTCGTCATCTTTTGCATCCCCACTGCAAACTTTACTACTTTCACCTACACCCTCCTTATTCTTTTTCGATTGAGCCTCAACGAATGAAACAATATCCATAACTTTTATATTCCATTCATTAATCTCTTGTTGTGTTGGTGTCCATTTATCTAACTTTATATTATTATTGATGTTTTTAGAATTGCCTTTAAGTTGTTGATTATGAGTTGTTCCTGTTTGATGTATCAACTTGCGTCGCTTATTTGACCCCCCTTCATCTACACCACTGCTACTATAATCACATTTACCAACCAAACCAACAGAATCATCATCTCTATCCATCTTTCTCTTCTTATTCTTCTTCAATTTGCGTTTCTCCTCATTTATCAATCGTTTCTGTAATGCAATACGTCGTTTTAATTCAACTTTTCCTGGATTCCACGGCGTATGGACTGCATGTATGTGAGCACTAAGACCACGTCCGTGTGAGAATAGTTTGACTGATTTTGTTTTTGTATTCTTTGTATTCATTGTGGCTGTGTGTTCAACATAGATAATGTAATGCATTAGAAGAGAGCATAAGATGTGAGCATATTATAAAGTTTTTAGACTCTATTATTGGTATACTACATCACACATGCTGCTTCACATAAGCTGACGAACATTTGCAATGGAAGACTCAAACAAGCATATTTGCAATTAAAGCATCGGCTATATGTTATAATACCAATCTGAGTTCCAACTCTCTCAATTAATCACTAAACCAATAAAATATAGAAATTGCAAAGAAAAGTACACATGATGTACACAAAACCCCGGAAAGACTATGAACGCCACAATCAACAATACACAGCAATGGACAACGCAAAAACTTACCAACAGATATATTCAATAAACTACCACCACTGCAACTACTATCACCAATCGATGATATACCACCGCCATCATTCATAACTGATGAAAGGAGTAAGTTGTTATTAGTGCAAAGAGGACATGGAGTCCATCCCGCCTCCGATCCACGTCCGGCGGTATTACTACCCGTTTTACATCGTGCGTATACATCGCCGCCGCTACTATTACCGCTGGTAATATTGCTCATCCTTAGTCAATAAAGAGAGGAAGTCATGAGGTTGATTATCCGCTCGCAACCGTTAGGGGAATGAGTCTGATATTTTAGCGAGTAAACGAAAAATAGTAGTATTAGCGACCTGTCAATCTCAACCTCTATTCTATACAATATAAAACGCCTCCATCATTTACAAATGATGTATTCTATACAGAGATATAAACACTAGATAGGCAACGTGTCCTCAAGTTTGATTTCCCACGTTGGAAACGAGTTGACTAAGAAAGTGGTGTGGTGTAAAAATTTCGGAAAACTCGAGTTTTTTAATTTTTATTTTGCTTATTTAAGTATACAGTAGCTCATACTACTCGCACTCTACACTACACACCGGCATACTACCTCCTAATCACCTCTGTCATTGCTTGTGTGCTTGTGTTGTTAATATATACATCCACTACTCGATCTGAATAGTCTTTCTATACACGCCGCTGGCATTTTGCCAAGCGAGCTAGCGAATTGCTACTCGTCGTTAAGATGTCCGACAAAAGCAATGACGACGCTAACAATGCGGCACGGAGGCTCTCTGGATTGCATTATCGGCAGCAGCAACAACAGCAACAGTTGTCTCAGCAGCGTCAGACGAGTATTCGACAGACTGGTGGGCAACCAACTCCAAGACAAACTGTTTCTTGGGGGGCGGATGTCAATCAAGTACCATTTAATACTCCTCACGTGGCAAGACCATTTCATCATCAGGTCTCGAGTAATGCGACGACTCCATTCGCTGGTTGGACTCCTATGCAACAACAAGCAGCTCTTCAAGCAGAGATGGCTCGTTCAGCTCAACAAATGACACAGGGGGGAATGTCGACTCCTGGATTGGCAT
>Ga0214481_100438_pt1 | contig 21531 bp, 17 predicted proteins | sample M1_20Mar14CPVII9_4_FD_165057 | JGI IMG/M metagenome (GOLD analysis project Ga0214481, IMG submission 165057) | Marine eukaryotic communities from Monterey Bay, California, United States - M1_20Mar14CPVII9sort6BwellG10 | ecosystem: Environmental > Aquatic > Marine > Unclassified | place: USA...
GCTTAATTATTGATGTCTGCGGTATCCTCGGCTTTGATAGCATTGTATTGCAATACAATATGAGATTTTGAAATTGTCCTGCTCTACTATATCTTATGAAGTTGTACTATATGCAATTGCAAGCTACACTCCTCAATACATATCACTTTCCTCCGTCACCATGCTTAGTTGCCATCATTGCTAAAAGCGGTTGTCAAATTGGAGTCCCTTGAACTATACCCCCTGGGTTAAGATTATAGGTCTAGGGGTTACAACTCAAATGGTCTACTGTATTCCACTGTATGGTATCTCCTCTAAGGGGTGAAGATATTTGGTTCATCTCCACTGGGTAATCAAAAGATACCGGAAGATCCAAACTTCAATTACCACGCACATCAAAGACAATAGCCTCTCAACTCTCAAACTTACTCCTTTACATCCAACCAATATACCAACCATGAAGCTCGCCATCCTATCCACTGTTCTTGCTAGCGCCGCGGCATTTGCCCCCGCCTCCGTTGAGCGTTCATCAACATCTCTTTCGGCCACTAAGAAGGTTGGAGGTGGAACCAAGAGTATCCTTGCTGGATCTAGATCTCTTGTTTCTGAAAACCCCACTGGATTAATTGGTGATCTTCCACCAGTTGGTTTCTTTGACCCTGCTGGTTTTGCTGCCAAGGCTTCACCAGAGGAGCTTACCAAGTACCGTCAGGTGAGTGGTTATATATCGAATTTATCATTTAATTTGCAATTAGAAAAAAAAATGAACTATGATATGTCTAACTGTTATTGCAACACTCTATTATCTGATAGGCTGAGATCATGCACGGACGATTTGCACAATTGGCAATCATTGGATTTTTATTACCCGAGAAGTACGCCGCCGAGGGTGCATACGGAGATGATTTCCTTGCCCCCACTGGAACAGCACTTGAGGCATTAAACACAGACCCACTTTGGGCTGGATTAACTCTTGGTGTTATTTCAGTATTGGAGACTCTTCGTCTTCTTTCTACTACCCCAGAGACCCGTGTTGATGCTGGAATCCTCGAGGCAGGACTATACCCCACACCTTCAGATGATAAGCTTGAGGAATACAAATTGAAGGAACTTCAGAACGGCCGATTGGCTATGCTTGCATTTGCTGGTGCTGTTTCCCAAGAGTTGGTTAACCAAACCCCTCTTATTGAAAACCTCAACCTATAAAGTGGATGTTACATATTATTGAATAATGTATGATATGTGTACTACCGCTATAGCTATAAAAACTTCGGGCTATGTTCCTTTTTTGTCCAAACTAAAACCAAGCAACCCATTGTATAAGTGTTCCCACGTATTTTAGGAGAGGGGCATTATGCACGCAAACCACCAAATTTCAGATTAGTATTGTTGGGGAAATGCAAAAATATTGTTGTGGTATAAACTACAGCAAGATGAGGTTAGGTTGTCCCAAGATCCTATGTTTGTTTGTGCACTTGGGCGATCATAATCAACTTACCTATGTAAACTTAATAGAAGCAAATTACTAAGTATAGTTTTCTATCACCTATGTGTAAAAGCGTTTCTTCATTTAGCTATAAAGAGTGCTCCAGAGGAGATATCGTAGCTCGCTGACAGATACTACCACCAAATTATAATCTCCTAATTATGACATATATATGCACTAATGAGGATAGGTCTCACTTATCCATCAATAAAGATCAAAAAGGGGCGAGAATAGATCACCAAAGCAGTCAAAGTCGTCTCCATATCCAGTCAAAGAACGGAAGTGAAGACATCCAGTTACTACTTATGTACATAGTGTTACTTAGGTACTTAGTGAGCGAGGGGAGTGAGGATACCCTTGGCATAACCTTTTTATTGACATACTTACTTAGCATCATTCAAAATGACAAGGCTAGGGGCGAGAGATCCTACTCAACATATTGCCATTGGAAGCTGGTTATCTCTCTAGTGCGGAGGGCTGTGTATACTCACTCCTCTAGAGATACAGCGTGAAGGTGTGTGTGTCTAGAAGGGCAAAAAAGAACTATAGAACAAGATGTGAATAATTCACACAATTGAAGTATGTTACATTGAGCTGGAGTTGTCTCAACTAACACTCCAACAAAGTGCATCTTGTAGTGGTTAGAGAGAAAGAACGTATACTAATATCCCTGGGAATTTCCTTACCGGCACTTTTAGTGCCGGTAACCGTAGAATAAAGAGAAGTGTTGGATCGTATGTCAACTGCTAAGCCGAAATTCCACGGTAACTATGTCGAGTCTCTTGAATTTGCAGAGAATATCATCCAACAAGAACTTACATCATATGAAGAGCTTGAGGCCGAGGAAATGCCCGCCTTTACATTGTTGTTCATTAGTGACGGCAAACCAAGCGATAAACTACCTGAGCACCAAACGAGGCGTCTACATGCCATAACCCGAGTTGCGGGTAAGCTTAAGTCTAATTTGACCTTCCTTGGTATGGGAATTGGCTCATCAGGTACTGACTTTGAACAAATGGAGTTGTTAGTAAAAACAGCTGAGCAACATGGAGCTATGGGGCATTTTAATCATGCTGGTCTTAACCCGGTGTCTCTCAGTACTTCTCTTAGCTCAATAGCCACAACGATGACAGCAACCAGAAATGATCTTCGTTCAACAAGAGATGATGAAAAGAAGACAAAGACGGAAAAGACGTATGTAATGCGGAAAAAGAAAAATGAAACCAATTCAATCATTCCGTTTAGAAGAGAGACAACTTATGTTTCAAGGTTTCTATATACTCAACACAGTACGAACCGACACTATCCGTGGCGAAAAGTACCATTCATCGATAACAATTGTCATGGGTTTGAAATAGAGAAGGACCCTTTTGGAAAGGTATGTATATTTAAAATGTGTGTATGTTTGTCATCTCTTATAGTTCAAAGACTAACATTTTCGTATTAGGGAGCAGAAAGACTTGCATTTATGTTTTACGAAGTGAGGCCTAAGGGTCAAAGCTCGGAAAGAGTAGGCAAGACTATGGTTGCAAAGGAGTCAAGATACATTGTAAACGAGGAGTCTAAGGAAGCTTTTCATACCGACTTTTGCCGTGTTCAAAGTAAAGCAAAAGAGTTTGCCATGACATTCAATGATAGAGTGAAGAGAGCACCCTTACTCCAACCTTCCGAAGATGAAGTATCACTACCACCGCCAGTTGACTTTCTTAAGTGCAGTGTTTATGAGTACTCAAATCATTATGGAGTTAAGTGTGGCTTGCTTGTCGAGAATACCTAAAGGGCAAATTTACTAAGTTTAACAGCAATAACGGTTATGTGAATAGTGAAAGCCTGGGAGAAAGTCTGCAAGCCTTTAGTCACTGGGTCTATGAGTACACAAATCACAGTGTAATTGTTTGTGATCTACAAGGTGTACTTGATTTAGAAGGGAGACGTCCAATCTTTAGGCTAACCGACCCTGCTATATGTTCAAAAGGAAAGAGTAGTCACCGATATGGCAAGACTGACCTTGGTATGAGAGGTATTCGCAGGTTTTGTAGTAACCATATATGCAATGATGTGTGTAAAGGTTTGAACCTTCCGTCCATGAGAAGGAAGTCTCCTCGAGCAAGGCACGCTGCAACAAATCATTAAATATTTCCTAACATTGGTGCTTGACCCCCTAGCTCAGTTCAGTGCCCCAGAGCATACACTAGAGTGGCACTCTTGATTGGATAAGCTAGGAGTAATCGAGTAATTTCGACTCTCTCGCTTTCGATATTAGCGATCAAGATGAATAGATGATAAAGTAAGCTAGGAATGTACAATTAATTCATGTATTCATACTCGTCAGAGCTATGAGTGCCGATAACAAAATCACCGACAACCAATTTGACTCTCTTCTTGTATTGGCGACCAAACGGATAAGTATGTAGACTGCAAATCTTTTGCAAGTTAGCTGAGAGACACCACACAATACAAAACGCTCCTCTAGTTGCGCCATAGCTAGCTCTTATATGATACTGAATTGCAACTATATACTTGCAGTGTTTTTTGGGGTGACAGTTTCTTGTTATTGTTTATTTCACATTTATAAGTGAAACAATAAAAGATGCTTCGATTTCTAAACCGACCAATAAATTTGCAAAGGATCATATCAATCTCGTCATCACGGTCATCTAGATCGTATCACACTTCTTCTAGTATGATGCCAAGATGTAGTATATGTATGAATAGTTCACGGATACGAAAGACAACAAACTATAGTACCATTCTACCAACATATAACAGTCAGTCATTATATGCACTCAATCCCAGCAACAACCACATTCAAAGACGAACCTACATCTTCTTACCATCATCGTTATCCGATGCAACTAAACTATTAAAAAGAATATTTGATACCAATAAACAAACACATAAACATTTAATGGTGAAATTGCAAACACGAGTACAGGATACTCTCTATACCTTTAAAGAACGTATAAAAATATTGAAACAATTACAAAGTAAGCAACGTTTATATGCAAAGCAACGTGCTAATTCGGCACGAATTTATGCAAGGCAACGTGCTCAATCTGCTAGAAAGAATATGTTAAAACGTTCTGCTAAGTACAAGCTATTGGTTAAGAATATACAACAAAATTGGCGTGTAGGAAATCTATCCCGAGGTGCTATCTCTCAAGGGAAACGGAACTTGGTATCACATTATAATGCTAAGAAGAGAGTATACGCAAGAAGAAAGTTGACAAGACAATACATAAGAAATGTGAATGGCACTAGAACGTTCATAGAAAGATGGAGATCTAGATACTGGGGTGGTAGAAAGGCATTGCTTAGTAGCCTAATTATTGACGGCAGGAACTCAGCAACAATAACATCAAAATGGCACGGTATAACACTCACTGAACCAGCACAACAGAATTGGTTTGATAACGAAGGATATCCATTAGCATCGAGAGATTCTGATACTGGAAGGTTTGTCAACCCCTGGTTATCAGAGAGTAGTAATGGTGAGAATGGATTAGTTAAGTTTCTGAGATGGAAGGTTGGCGGTGCTTGGAGCAGAATGTTAAATGCTGTGGGCGCTTCAAGTGACAACAATATAGAGAAGAAGAGCACAGATAAAAAGATTGATAATGCAATGAAAGAGTTTCTACATCAGTCATCATCCATGCCAATAGCAAAGAGCAACAGCCAAACTATACAAGAAGAAGCAATCAGCTTGACATGGATTGGACATTCAACAACACTTGTTACATTTCCCGGAGACTTTACAATCTTGACAGATCCACATTTTTCAAACTATGCTGGACCTGTACGAAGGTTGGTACCACCATCACTTCGTGTGTCTGATTTGCCAGAGATTATTGACTGTGTATTGATAAGTCATGATCATTATGATCATTTAGATTACTGGAGTATATTGGAATTGATTGAATCAAACAAAGTCAAGTATTGGGTAGTACCGTTAGGTATCAAATCATGGCTTATTACTAAGACAGGTATAACGCCCGAGGATATAATAGAGTTGGAATGGTGGGAAGGTATACGTCTTACCAAACAACCTTGCAGTAGTTTGCCCGAGGTAGATAAATTGATACAGGCATTTGATAAAGTCACTAGACAATGGGAGAGTGAGCAAGCAGCTAAAAGTACGCCCAGTACAAATGAGTTGGTTATTACATGTGCACCTGCTCAACATTGGTGTAGTCGTACACCCTTTGATCGTAATCAAAGACTTTGGTGCTCCTTTGCAGTGCATGTCACACCAGCTTTATCAACATCACGAACACACTCCTTTTACTTTGCTGGTGATACGGGTCTTCCTCCCGACTTTCCACTGCATCATCAGATTGGGGATCGTCTTGGTCCATTTGATCTGAGTGCTATCCCCATTGGAGCATATGAGCCTGAATGGTTCATGAGAGAATCTCATTGCAATCCATCTGAGGCTGTACAAATCCATCAAGCATTGAGATCTCGGAAGAGTGTTGCTGTTCATTTTGATACCTTTGATTTGGCAGATGAGGCTCGAGATGAACCTCCAAAGTTGCTATTGGAGGAAGTTCAAAGAGTAAACGAGAACATTGCAAGCATGACAGGAGAGGCAAACGATAGAGAGCTCATAGATATGCTGCATCCACCTTTACATGTTGACTTTTCAGTAATCAAGCAAGGCGAAAGAATTGAGTCGTTAAAGTAGACTGCTTTAAAATAGCACTTACAAACTGCTTTGTTCATACTTTTTCCATGCAAACCTGTCTATTTTTTGTGACGAGGGCGCTTTGGTTGTGGTCTAGTAACTGAACTATTGACACCTTCTGTTGACCCCCCAAGGGCTATTGCCAACATCTCCGGCCTTTGTCTCAGTAGAAAGAAAGTACTAGATGTGCCATCATCATAGTATTTTGGAACATTGCAATCAGCTTCAAATCTTGACGGAAGAGCAAATGCTGGCAGCTTAGTCTCTTCATCAATATCATTTGCTGCATCAGGATAAGCCTCCCATATAGTTTGTACAAGAGATAAGCGCTCCTGTTTATCCTGAATAGGAACACGGACCGAATCAGCTGCATGATGGAGGGGAAGACGACCCTCATGATCTTTCTGCTCTGCAAATTGAGGAGCAAAGTTAAGAATGGTTTCAACCATAAACTGTTTGTGACAGTAGCCGTAATGAGGGTTGATGTAGAATTCCCAATCATTAGCTAGCACCAGTTTGTGAATTGGATGTGAGTATTCATTTTTAGTCTTCCAGTATATGCCACCATCAGAGAAGAAGCACTCCATGATTTTCCCAACAACTTCTTTGTTGAAACATGTACTGCACACCAAACATGCTTGAAGTAAAGGAATTTTATTAATCTCGGAGAGTTTGCAATCCACTGCTGGTATGCTTATTTCCTTCTTCCTCAACAGAAAGCTGTGACATGTGGCCTTGAGAAGAAACACGAAGTCTTCATTTTGTAGTATATCAAAATCAGACAACCCTTCACTCTGTAAACTATGATATAGACGAGCAATCGGTGACTTATTGTCAGGTTTGGTGTCATATAACAGTGGTGAATCATTAGTGTTGTCGACAAGAACCAAATATTTCAGAACTTGTGAATATTCATTCGGTTGATACTTTGCCTTGCTTGCCTTTGCAGTTAGTACATGATATACTGAGCTTCTGGCTCCTTCCTTCGATCTTTTGAGTGACTTTTTATCAACATCAGCATTAACTAGGAGCTTCACTAACTCAATGGAACCCCCAGCTCTGACGACTTTATGTAATGGGTTTTCATATGATCGATCACATGCTAAATGATCATAACGACTTTGATCATTATACCCGTCATTATCGGGTGTTATATCAAGCAATAACTTCACAACATGAACTGGTGGATTTAATTTGCATATCTCGTGAATCAATTTGCTTTGGGAACCATATAATACAGCATTTCCCCTCTGCTTACTAAGACTACCTTCACGAAAATCTTTACTCGCTTTCTCCAAACACTTAAGCTTCTTATGGAGATGACTCCAAAACATTGATTTCGGCCAAGTAGTGTAGTTGTCAAGAAACGAGTACAGGTCGCGAGAGGTCTGCTCTGCCGTTCGTCGACTCTGATATAGTAACCAGTGCATGCAATCAATGGTGTTTTCAGATTGAGTATCTATAATACTTGCAATAGTGATCTTATCATCACCTGCTGCTACAACCTTCTCTTTTAGATTGTCAAGCTGCCTTTGAGCCATTTCAATTGCTTCTATAATGGTTAAACCATTATTGTCCGACATAATAAGTTTATTGATACTAACTATTATGAGATGCAGCGGTTTATCATATATTTATGTATAACAGCGGAGATAGTTAATACTAATCGATAACTAATTTTATTAGTAGTTGATACACAATGTCTAATATTGTTTGGGTACTGGGAGTTACTGTTGGGCCTCCTACGGCGTTCAGTATACACTACAGACCTAATAACACCACTAACTGATGAAGGATACCGGTATATATTCCACATGTAGGCATTTCTGAAGGACAATAGGTACGGCCGGGTACGATAATGGACAATAGAGAGATAGTAGTATGTGATACGATAGCCGACGATATTCAGTGATTCTCCTCCTCCTACACTCAGAACAGCAGCAATAGCAGTAACAGAAGTTATTTGTATAGAATTGACATAACAATAACCATCACACTAATAAATACTACTCATATAACCACGATAGAGGATAGAATATAACACATCACAATACTCAACTTCACATCATGGAGGTGACAATCGATAGGTATCGAGTGCTACATCTCATAGTACTAATGTTTACTTCATATATAATAGCTAAGATATTGATATTGAAATGGGATTGGTCATCAATGTCAGCTTATGGGTTCGGAGTAACAATCTCTACTCAAATTTCCAATGCAATGCATACAATCAATAATGATAAAAGCAATGCAATGGCAATAGATCAGAAGAGAGAAGAAAAGAGAGAACGTGTAGAAAAGAGAAGAGAAAGACGGAATGAACAGAGTAAGGCGTCAGGTAGGTGTAAGAAATAGAGAAATGTCTCTATTGAAAAGAGATAAATAATGATTGCAATTAGATGGATATGCATACACAAAGAAAAAGAAGTATTTAATGTACAATGCATATCAACTCGAATCATATTGACATCTTGATATACCAACGGATACTATACATAGTTTATAATAGGAACACCTTCTCTAAGCCAACATCTAAACAATTTCAGGCTCTGAAGATGATCTTTCTGCATCATCCTCGTCATCTGAAGCGATACTCCCAATACTGAATTGCCTCTTGCCATCTTCATCTATTGCCGATACTCCATTTCCATTTGACGGAATTCCAAGAGTTCCACTTCCATCGGCTTCTAATGCTTCTACTCCAACAGCCTTCTCTCTACCATTCATTTGTATATGATCAAGCACAACTCGATTATCATCATTGTTACTTCTTCTCTTTCTAATCAACAGCAGTGCACCTCCGACAATAGCACCGGTAATGGCAACAATCAAAGCACTAAACAATATTATAGCTCCAATACTATTCGTACTTCCACCATTATTACTACCCATTGTTGGTAATGGTCGGGAGAAGGGATCCATTATTAATTCACAGTGATCACCACTATATCCATCTTTGCAATTACACCCTGGGTGTGGCTCTCCATCCATTACTAATGATTTACATATACCATGATTTGTACAAAATTGATGATTCGGTGCATGATTTCCTATTAAACTACTAGCACAAAAGCTCGTTGATATATTCTCACACATTACACCAGCGTATTTAGCATCTGTTGATGATCCACTTCTATTTAACTCATCACAATTGCATGTCCCATTTTTTTGACACTTTGATCCATTATAACATGATGGTGAAGTACCCGTTGTACCACCGCATTCATCGACTACAGTTTGACAGTCATGTCCTATGAAACCTGGTTTACATTTGCTGGAAGATGCGCGTTCACAGTTTAAAAAGATAAGAGAGGAGCGGTAACTTCTGTTAGTACATGTCAGCGGCAGAAACAATCAAATAAAGACAACCTAAGTTCAAATGAAGTAGTCAAATCATCGAGACTTCATATTAAGCAGACGAATTCACATGACGAAACAAAACACGGACTTGCCAGTGATACCCAGAGTCATGTGTTTGAAGATCTAAATGGCTGTGTTGACCAAATGAGGCTATACCCGGTGTGCATGTACTATCATTTTTGCAATGTAATGTTGGTACTTCGGGACATACAGTGTAATCATACTAAGTAATAAAAGAGAAGAGAGGGGGCTAATGAGATGTCATGCAAAAGACAATTTTACATAAGATATGAACATACATTTTGTGGCTGTTTTGGTATAATGGCTTGTCTCACCTGCACAATTTGTGAGTCTACAAAAGAATTCTTGTCAATGACAAGGATAATAACCAATAGTAGAGCGAGCATGTGGCCGAATAACATCATAATATGCCCTCTATTGCAAAAAAATGTGGAAGTGTGAGCACCAACTTGCGCAGTGCACAGTGCACATTTGAAAGTGTCACGAGACCACCACAAATTTATTTAGATCATCTTGCTTGGTAGTAGATAGACAGATTATGATAAACGTAGATAGTATGCCTGTATGTTGTAATATACCAATCTATCAAATATATGATTCCCTACTATTGTTTACACTATTTCCGCATCACCATCTGGTTCATCTTCGGGTGGGTCATCCTTCTCTTCTATCACTTCTTCCTCTTTGAGTGTTAATTCCATATCACCGTCTGCAGCAGCAGCATCTCCACCTTCCTCTTCTTCATCTTCTATAACAAATGAATCATCTTTAGGCAGCTCATTTCCTAACGTACCGCTTCCATCGGCATTTAAATCTCCCTCACCAATCACAGTCTTCTTTGTAACTTTTGAAGTATCACTAGAACTAGAAGCTGCATCTCTCTTCTTCTTTTCTCTTAATAACAATACTCCTATTCCTGTCGCCACACTTCCCATTGCAATAATCAATAAACTAAACAATACCTTGCCTGCTATTACATTTCCTCCTTCATTCTGTTGTACACCAGTTAATGGATCTACTCGTATTTCACAATGATCACCGGTATAACCATCCTTACAGACACATCCTGGATGTGGTTCATTATCGGTTACCAACTTGACACACTTGCCATGATTTGTACAAAATTGATTATTCTTGGCGTGTCCACTACCAACTATTGACGCGGCACACATACTCGTACTTTCATGTTGACACATTAAACCAGCAAATTTCTTAGCCACAGGACCTGAATCTTCATTTAATTGATTACAATCACAATACTTGGCACCCGTAGGGCCGTTTAATCGACATTTACTACCGTGATAACATGATGTTAATACGCCTGTCGGATCGGAGGGGTTATATCCTGTATCACCATCACAATCGTCAACTTGGATACGACATTCATGACCAATATAACCTTCTAGGCATTTGCAATAATATCCTCCGTCGTGTGTTTGTAAATTTAAATGTGAATGTTGTTTGGATATTCTACTCTCTCCTTCTGCACATTCCGAACCATTATGACAATGTAGTGTTGATTGTTGTGGACATGCGTTATATGATCCTCTATCGGGTACCCATTTATCGGGAATATTAGAATCTCCTCCAGAGTTTGGACGAGGATTAGATGCAAGTGTAGTGCTTGTTATTGATATTAGTATGAGGAGAAGGGCTGCAGTAATGTGTATCATCTTTCAAATAATTTGATAAGTTGGTATTATGTTGATTAAAGTGTACCGCAAGAAGACAACTGCAAATCGTAATAAATTCGATATATCAAATAATAGTCGTCCTTCCAGTGATAGTTATTCAGTAATACTCTGCCAAACTCTCCTCATCTCTCGACACTTACGATATCTACCGACAAAAAATTATGAGAGTTTTAAAGCGGTCGTATCCTCTAATAATTTGTGAGATCCCATGCATTGCAAAGGCCAGCGAGGGATTATTAACTTCTAATAGACTCAATGGAATAATATAATAATTTCTTCAATCGGCGGAGTTCTGTAGATTGAAAGCTGTTATATATTTAACTTGGTGCTGGTCTTGTGACTATTTATAATTAGCGCTGCACTTTGCACAAATTTGCACACAATTGAACTTCTTTGAGCTGTGATTGTTGGTAGAACTTGTATTCGTATTGAGAGTTGCATATATTATCACGATGTCGGGACAGGCAAGCTCACCAAATAATTCATTCTCCAATGTAGCAGCGGGAGAAAGTATGAGAGAAGCACCGAGTAATCGTTCACTCTCTAGCTCATCTAATACTTCACGACAAAATAATTTGATGGGACAGCCTCCATTCAACAATAATGGGGAATCAAACAATGGTGAATCTGCAGCTGGTATATCAAGCTCGGGTTCATCACGTTCTACTGAACGTAGTAGTCGTATGTTTGCAGCTGCGGCAGCAGCTCAACAACAACAAGGAGGTAGAGGATTAGATAATAATGGCAATCCCGTCTATAATAACAATAACAATAATGGTCCCAGTGATATGCAATTAGATGAAAGGAGTGGCAGTAGTAATGATTCTAATAATAATGATAATGCAATGGATATGATGATGCAACCACCAAATAATAATAACAATATGATTGGTGGAAATTATAACAATCAAGATGATAACAACATGAATCAAAATCAAATGCAACATAATAACTATCAACCAAACTATCCACAACCACAACCAATCCAAAATAATAATGAATATGCATCAGCGGCAGGTGATCCATCATCACAACGTCATTCTATATTATCGAATGTATCGAAACATCACCAACCACCGCAGCAGCACTACTCACAATATAGCTTACCTTATCCGGGTGAATTGACAGTGTATTCTTGGGGACGTGGTGAAGATGGACAGCTTGTACGTATCTATGTGTTGTTTTCTTTGTTTAATAATGCATTCTATTATAAAAACTTTACACTCATTAATTATGGCATCTTCACTTCTTGTTTTATAGGGAATCGGCGACACCTCTGATCAAGACGAACCAACATACGTTGATTCATTACGAGGTGTGGGTGTAAAACAAATTGCCTGTGGTTCTGGACATACAGTCGTATTAACAGGTGAAGGCGAAGTATACACCTGGGGACGTGGCGATGACGGAAGATTAGGTCATGGAGACAATGGATGGAAGTACGTGCCACGATTAACACATAGTTTAACCGGACAGGTGGTTACACATGTTACCTGTGGTAGTTATCATACCGCGGCGGTATCATCGAATGGAGACTTGTACACATGGGGCGGTGGAATGTACGGCAAATTAGGGCATGGGAATGAATCTGGACATTCCACTCCTCGACGAGTTGAAACATTGGTTGGTTTGAGTATTGTGGATATAGCATGTGGTAGCCGACATACTGCAGTGGTTACGAATAAAGGTTGTTTATATACCTGGGGAGATAAGGAGAATGGTGTTGCAGGCCATGGTGATACCGAGGGACATCAGTATACACCGAAATTACTAGAACGATTGAGTGGGAAGAAGGTGGTACAATTGAGTGCATGTGGCTTTCACACTGGTTGTCTTACGGACATGGGAGAAGTGTATACATGGGGGGAAGGGAAATTTGGCAGGCTTGGGCACGGTGCGGAAAGGAATTGTCATTCGCCACGTCTTGTAGAATCACTGTTAGGTAAACGTCCTATTCAGATCGCTTGTGGCGGCTTTCATTCAGCAGTGGTTACACAAGATGGAAAGATGTTTACCTTTGGGGGTGGGGAGCATGGTCAACTTGGACATGGTGATAAAGTGAACAAGGTCAAGCCAACGCTTGTCCAGGCCCTTGATGGGATCTTTCTACAACAAATCACATGCGGTTGGAGTCACTCGGTTGCACTGACATCCAAGGGTGAAGTCTACACATGGGGAAATGGCGATCATGGAAAGCTTGGCCATGGAAGTGGCAAGAAGGTGTCAACTCCACAGCTAGTGGAGAAACTTGTTGGTCAAAACGTAGTTCGTGTTGCATCTTACAATGAACACACTGCATGTTTGATTGAACCACATTCTGTAACGTCTACAGGAGGATCAAGACGAGCCGCACCAGGGACAATGGTGCCGGTATGTGCTGGTTTCCTACACGATCTGGGTGAGATGGTGAACGATGAGGAGTATTCAGATGTAACATTTGTAGTAGAAGGTCGACCGGTGTATGCTCTTCGAGCTATATTAGCCAAACGATGTGAGCATTTCGCAGCAATGTTTCGTAGTGGTATGAGAGAATGTGAGGAGGGAGCTGAGATACCAATCCCTAACATGAGCTATCCTGTCTTCTTACTTATACTTGAATATCTCTACACGGATTCTGTCAAGATTGAGCTGGAGCATGCAGTCGAACTATACATTGCTAGTGATTTGTATCAACTTAGTACATTGCGAGATATGTGCTGTGTTGTTGTTCGAAGAAGTATAGGGAGTGAGAATGCCGCGTACCTATTGCAAAGTGCAAGTGAGGCTCACTGCCATGTAATGAAGGATATTGCAATGGAATACATTGTTGCTAATTTTGATGTTATTTCCAAGAGTGATGGAATCAAGGCAGTGAGTCATGGTTTGTTGCTAGAAATATTATCCTTGAGGCCTTGATTCTGTTAGTGACTAAAGAGGAAATGAAGTAACTTGTTTGATTAGATTGTAAATATTAAGATGTGTTGTGTAAAACAATGCCTACCAACAACCGTCAATCGGCGGTAGGAAAGGAAGTACAAGACTACCTTGAAGATGCACCAAGGCAGGATACTCAGGATACCTCTCATTTTTTGGCTTCTCATCATTTTTAGATTTGACATCATGACGGACAAACATAGTGATTAATGCCATGTTCAAACAAACCCGAAGAAACTATATCATTATCAAAGTAAACATCAACATCAATGAAATCAACAGCAAGAGGCCGCAGAGTAGTTAAGACAAGTAATAAATAGTGTTAGGATACCTCAAGAAATATTGCAATCTTTTGATGAAAAATGAACAGTACTACGGCCAAGAGTAGTATCGATACTCTTCCTACGCTACCTCTCCACTCTTCCAATGAACTGCATCTTGCCGAGCGTTCAATTAAGTCGCTTGTGAGAGGTTCGACTTTCTTTCCACCGCAGGCAGCAGAGAAGGATTGGTTTAAAAGTTCGTGTTCGTCGACATCGTCGATAATATCCTTCTCATCATCATCTCCTATGCCATCAGCTACTACACTATGCGAAGACGATATTCGAATAGGCAAATTAATAGGTCGGGGAGGATTCTGTGAAGTTAGGCTAGGATATGTAAACGATGACCGTAGCAGTTGCAATAACTCAAATCAGCAATATGCAATCAAGTTTCTATCCCCCAAAATTGCTAAGAAGAAAGGCCAAAAGGCATTCTGTAGAGGAGCAGCGGACTTGGCAATTGAAGCCCGCTTTTTATCCTTGTTGAAACATGATAATATCATCCATTTACATTTTGTTAGTGCTGGTAGTTTTGAGGAGAATTACAACTGCTTGGACACACAGCATTCTCTGAACAGCAATCTTCATCATCTAGGATACTTTATAGTATTGGATTATCTTCATGACACTCTGTACAAAAGAATCAAAGAAAGATACATTCCTGATGTTGAAATGATAACTGGCAAATCTCCAACCAAACATGAATGCTCAACTTGCATTGGCAGTCAACATTATAGTATCGGCACACAGCAAAGACGATGGCTTGATAATCTCCCACAATGGCTACATCTCCAAGCTACCTCAACTAGAAGCAATGTTAATGTTAATATTATTCAAGTTATGAGATCTTTGCTTGTAAAGAGATTAGAAGTCATCAGAAGTGTTGCATCTGCAGTCAAGTATCTCCATGAGCAACACGTCATATTCAGAGACATAAAACCGGACAACATCGGATTCTACTACACAAGCACTGGGAACGAGATCCCGAAGCTATTCGACTTCGGGCTTGTGAAGGAGTTGAAGAAGAAGAGCAGAGTGACCGGATATGGAGAGAATACTCTTTATAAGCTCACCGGGAAGACGGGTTCTAGGAGATATATGTCTCCAGAAGTTGCCTTCTGTCATGCATACAACTGCAAGGCAGATGTCTATTCTCTTGGTATCTTGCTCTATGAAGTCGCCACATTGGTAGGAACGGTCTTTGAGGGGTATACATACCACAGTCATGAGTTTGAGATTCTTAGACGGGGATGTCGGCCTTGTTTGAATCTGAAGGAGTACAACTATTGGCCTAAAGATCTCGCCCACTTAATTGATGATTGTTGGAGAAGTGAATCGAGAGATAGACCAAACATAAACAAGGTGATCGAGAGGTTGGACATGAGTATAGATGAATTGACAACGCCTGTGCAAAAGAGAGAACTTTGTCAAAAGGTAACACCAAGATCAATCATGACGAGTATATCGTCATTACAGCTACGGAAGAATATAAATGCGCCCCAAGCCTAGGTATAAGTTAGAAAAAGCGGTACTGTATACATCATTATCATACTTTATAAGCTACTCTGTCATCGACGTTTCGGAGGTGCAACATCTTCTTCATCAATAAACCATTGACCTTCCAACATCATGCCAAGATCACCGTCTGGATCTGGCTTCTCAGTCAAATCATCTGTAATTTCGTCTTCTCCTCCATTTGTAATTGCTAATACTTGTGGCGGGTCAACCTTCTCAACTCCATCAAAGACAAACGACTCTCCATTCTCTATGTAATAATCAGTATCTTGCTTCCTTGGAAGATCACCCTGTTGTTGTAGCATACGATGCGATCGTGATCTTGACGACTTTTTGCTAGAATGAACACGAGAAAGTCTCGGTCTATCGTCATCGTCGTATGCATCCATGGTAATTCTTCGTCTTTGAGATCTTGGTCTATTGTCATAATCTATCGTTCGTCTCCGTGGCGGCGGAAGTGGAGCTTGTGACGGACGACGATTAGCCCGTTGTTGTCCTACTGCCATTTGTTGCTCAGTCTTACTCGCTAGCTTTCCGGATTCTATGTAGTTCACCAGATTTGCATCATTCTTCAAATCTGCACGTCGTCGTTTGCTACATCGAATGATATAACAGCATAGAATACAAGCAATTAAGCTGCCTACTGCTATCGTAATGATTGCCCAAATTGGCATTAGAAGCGTAGTTGTTGACAACGAATAAGGACACCCACCGGCGTTGTATGCATTCTCATTATCGATACACCAATCAATATTGTAATCCGAGTAGATTGAATCAGTATAACTTTGTATTCCATCTAAAATCTCATTTCTTGACGTTGATAGTTTGTCGTTGACTACTGGACTAAAGTCACTTATGCCTGGTTTCACAATGATATCTAAAAAGATGTCTTTTGTTACTGTCTCTTCTTCTCCTTCAGATGATAGATTGATTTCATTACTAACTTGAATATCAATGATATCCAGTTCTTCTTTTAATAGATCTTTGTATATCAATACAACTTGCTGTATCAAATCATTGATATCCAATCCATAACCAATTGGTACATTACTCAATCGAAACTTGGCAGGAACACGTTCATCTTCACTAGTACACATTCCAAATGAACCATTATTTTCCGTGCACATATTGAAACCTATATTATATCCAAAATACTCCTCATCAGTCCATTGACGTATTCTATCGAGTATTATATCATATGAATCTTTAATGCCAGCTATGATCAATGGACCCCATTGTTCTTGTTGTTGTGATTTCACAACTGTCACGTCAAAATATACATCCCTACTAACTGTACCACTGCTGCCGCTACCTTGATCACCACTATTAACATTCAATACTAAATTCTCTTGAACATTCGACACTTTCAAGTCTTGAACGCGATCTTGAAGATCTACTAATACCCTTTTAAGTATGGTAGTCATCTCTTCTTTGAGCTTTCTTATGTTAACATCGGATGGTAAGTTGTTCAATGTAAATTTGATTGGTGTTACTTCATATATATCTTCTTCATCTTCAGTAGTCTGAGTAGCTTGTTGTTGTGATGCAGAGTCAGATTGTGAAGAAGTATTACATGAAGTTGAATATGGATGCTCAACATTACAACATACTTCTTTACTTGAATATATATCCCATATACCCAACGGAACTCGGTTGCCACTTTTACACCTTTCTAATCTACTTGAATCTATCCACCAAGGACAGCTATCGTCCGATTGACACGTCGAAAAAGGATTGCCACCACAATTTCCAGTGTTTGATTTGCATTCACCATTGCTGTCGAGACAGAAGGGTGGTATGCATTGACATTTACATAATGTAATTGACCATAGTCCATTGACACACCCGTTTGTTGGTGTTATGCATTGCGCATTGGTTAGTAGTATTATTGGTTGCAATAAGAGTAGTATGAACGATATCTTGAATAGAAGATTGTGATTGAGTATCATTTTGTTTTGCATTATTGTGTGTTGTTTCTACCGCTAATGCCGTATCAGAGTATCATGTATCATCTTATTTGCAACGAATGAATTATACCTTATAATTTTGTGAGTACATACCACTTTTTTGTAATGTTCATGTGTTATTAATCGCCTCCACTAATGTCTACAAGTGCAACATGCAACGAAATATTATTTCAATATATCACGGTATATCAATGCATTCAATGCATCAGGTCTACAAATTGTAAGTACGATAGACGATAGTCTTACTAGTCTCTATATAATTTATATTGTTTTAGCGACACAAAACAGATTCTAACCTAAATCTATTATGAGAGCCGAAAGGTACACACTCTATTATTTCGCCGGTGATAGGAAGACAACAATATAAACCACAATGGCAAGTCTGCAAGCTCCCCTAACTATCATATCAAACAGTAGCGGTAGTAGTAATCATCAACAGGATTTTCAGCCACCGGCAGCGACGGTAAGATTTCTCCATTTGCAAAAATTTGATTGATGTGTTGTTGCATGTTGCAATGACTTTGATATCTTTTATCTACCTATTTGCTTACTACATGTTGTACAATATTCTAATTTATATGTTATGTCATTCTATCATATAATATCCATGATATATACACATTTACACACAGTGGTTTGATGAGGAAACTCGAAGCTTTGTAGCCCTCGAGGCTAGGCAACAATCACTATCATTACCGATTACTCCTCGTAGAGATGGTGATAATCCCCGTGGAAGTTTTATTTCTGGTGTAGGATCAATCGATTCATCTGTACTAATTGGTAGTAGTGTTGGTGTATCAGAAGATGGCCAAAAAGATGATCCTTATGAAATTGTGAAATATCAAGCCTTCGGGTTTCCAAAGAAGCCACGTAGTCTTTCAGTGAATGAAGAGGATGATGATGATGAAGAAGTTACAATTGAAAGTGCTTTCGATGCTGCAAAGAGGAATGCACAAGAAAAGCTCAAGGCATTAACTATTGAAATATCAGTATCATTCCCTCTTCCTTTGCAATTGGCAACTGTTGAGAATACAAGAATTGACGCTTCAGTCATGAGCGGAAACAGTGAAGAGGATGATACAATCATGACTGGACAAACTCAGCAAACGATTGCATTAGCCAGGAGAATACCAATACTTGCCAAATTTAGTCCAAAGATGAGTAATGGGATGAGATTCTTAGCTTTGCAATATACAACAACGTGAGTTATGTGATTGCATATGTGGTTATGTGCATATGATATGCATACTTTAAAGTTCATCTCACAAATTCCGCCCTGAATGCACTTGTAGAATGATCCGTATTGCAACTGTAGAGAAGGGAGAAGACCTAAGAAAGAGTTTGCCACCAAGAAGGAGACGACAAACATTTGCTGCAGGAGAAAGATCCTCTTCATTATTATCAGAGGGAGACGATAATGATGTACATTTTAATATTGATTTATCGTACGACGCATTCCCTGTTACCTCAAAACCCGAGAAGCTTCCTAATTTTCGTGAAGGATCTCAGCGTAGTATCTTCGGACCAAAGCTTGAAGAGGGTATTAAGCCTGGAACAACAAGCATTATTGGAGGTGGAGTGCTCTGGTCTGCTAGGTCATCAGAAAATGGAGATGATAATGCTGAATTAGATCTAATCGTTGTTACCACAACATCGGTTATCGTTTACAACATGAATATGGCAAAGAAGAAACTTATTAAAGCTCATGTGCTACCGCATCCCTTGGCTGCGAGCTTTTGGTTTGAGGCTTCAGCGAAAACATTAGTAATTGGATCATACAAGAGCAACTTGAGACAGACGTCTACTGTTGAGGAAGGTGGTGGACTTGACGTATCTGTAACCATTGATAGAAACTTCTCCATTGATGATAACGAGGAGCTTAATCGTCAGGGAGACAGCTCAATCAAGAGTGTATCATTTCCCACTGCAGTGATGCAAATGAAAACAATCTTCTTCTCTAAGGACTCGTCTATTGTTCAAACGTTGCCTACTTTTGTTGCTGGATCACTGCGTGAAATTAGTGCTAATGATGAAGACGACAGGCATACTCTACAGCTTTCTTTAGAATCGTTTGGATCATCCAAGACTGACAATAAACCACACAAAGAGAAAGAGAGTAGTACGGTAGTTCTTCCCACTGAAATATTCCTGGTAAAGTTATATGATGACGTATATTGCATTGAATTAGGTTCATTGGGCACCGAAAAGGGTGGTATCGGGTTGACAAAGTTAGACAGAAAAGCAAATTGTATTCATGTTAGGCATCAAAAATTCGATGCACTGAAAGGGAATATCAACGAAGAATCAATATCAGTAGGAGTGATGAATAATCTACTTTGCATATTTTCCAAGAATGAAGAAACCACATATTACATCGACGTTGCTGCCTCGTTTTGTGACGACCAACGAGTAATGCGTGATATGATCAGCCTGTATGAGCCAACTAGTAATACATCTGGAAGTCCACATATCCACGATGACAATTTAAGTTTCCTAGCACCACACTACGTCCTAGACACCAATGGTCAAGGCCTCCTATTTGAAGTGAGTTTAAGCCTGCCACAGCTACTCAAGGGTATACCTGCAACAGCAATGTGTATCCCTTTCTTGTTGAGGAGGAGTAATTCCAAGGCCACAATAAGGAGTCTAATTATGGAACGATTCTCCCAACTAATTGGGTTGAACGACATGGCTACACTACAGACTTGGCTTACAGTGATCATTAATGAATACGCAGAATGTGAGATTGCTACCAAATTTGATGTTGAAGGGGAGGCACAAATGGAAGAAATGATGAAAATTACAGGCAAGAGTAGTCAGAATGTTTCTTTGCTTACAAAGTGCTCTCTTCTTCAATTAGACGATATCTCAAATGCAGATGAGATTGTACTTGGCAGCATGGCACCACCGGATGCATGTTCTCATGTGTTGACACAAGCCGAAGTAATACAAATGATACTTCTACCTCACGTCAAATCAGCTATTCAGAAGGGAGACTCAAAGAAGCTGAAGTTTATGTCATCCTTTGCGATCTGGTACTTTGTCGAGCTTGAGAGGAGACTTCTAGCCCCTTGCACAGCACTTCAGTGTTTAGTGATAGCACTATTGTGGAGGACTGCTCAGAACGCCGAGCTATGTGCATTTCTGTCGGCACAGCAGACTCAATGGACAATCACTAGGAGAAGACGCCAATTAGAGCTTCCTTCTTCTAATCGAATGCACTTTGATGATCCAGGAGCAGTATCATTTGCAGAAACACTATTTCAGATTGCTACAGAATGTCATGATAAAGGTGAAATACTTTTGTCTTGAACTTACTTACCCTCGATATCATTCTTACTTATTTACTAATTCTTTATACAGCATCAACTATGTGTAGTCCATCTACAGCACGGCAACTTATCTCGCACGCCACCGTTATCCTTTTAGGTTGTGGTGCCACAACAAGTGCTGTCAAATGTCTTCTATCCATTGGCCAATTAAATGAAGCTATCAAGATCTGTTCTACCAAGAAGAACAAGAGCGAAGACAACACAAATGGGGTCGAAGCTAAGGATTTCTTTCTCACAGCTGTGTCTATTGCAAA
>Ga0214481_100439_pt1 | contig 21472 bp, 9 predicted proteins | sample M1_20Mar14CPVII9_4_FD_165057 | JGI IMG/M metagenome (GOLD analysis project Ga0214481, IMG submission 165057) | Marine eukaryotic communities from Monterey Bay, California, United States - M1_20Mar14CPVII9sort6BwellG10 | ecosystem: Environmental > Aquatic > Marine > Unclassified | place: USA...
TATCTTGTACTCAGCTTGTGAAGTATCCCTTTCATAGAGAGTCCTTCTAACATTCCAGCCTAAGTAATGGCTATCTTTATATGTCACACAGGTAACAATCATGTCGTATCAGACACGGGTCATGACAAGCTTGGAAAGATTAAATAGTTTAAACGGTTTTCTAGAACTTTCTAGAGCGGTATCCTCCTAACTTTCTAGAAAGTCAGTAAAAAACCCACAAAAAGAGTAACCTCTCTAATCTTTCGTTGGATCGCCAATTCCGGCATATTATCAATAGTATTTCTAAAATTCTACTGTATGAATGAAAATTTTGTTAGGTAAAATATCGCGAAGCTTATAGGATTTCTGCATGAACAGTTAAGGTTTTTATATGTAAATTTGTAGGTAAATTTTAGCGGGGGAGTCGCCTTAATAAGAGATATCACATGTCTAACCTCTGTAATTATTTATATTGAATGAGCATCTGTCGACCTCGTGTGGCCTATTATCATGGCTGATACTAGTGATTTTAAGTAAGGATACCGGATTGTTGTGAGACTGAGCGAGCTAAGGGTGATACGGTCAACTGGTATCTGTTTGAAGATACCATCTGCAAACAAAGACGTTGTGTTGGTCTTGGTATCGTGCAATCATACTGACATATAAGAAATAAGAAGTAATATACTTGTACCTGTACTATAGAGATAACTAGCCTCGCTTCGCTCGGCTTGCCTGCTTGCGCAGTAAAGTTGCCTTATATGAAGTGCTTTGTATTAGTGTTGCTGTTCCTTATCTTCTTTGAAGAACAGTGGAACTATTCTGGGATGGATTTTGCGCACTTGGATACTGGCCAAATTTCAATCCCAAAATGTTTTAGCGATGTTTGGCGGTGATATTGAGCTATTTTATAGAGCGTTCTTATATACACGATCGCCAATTTATCGCAAACGGTACTCAGCGTTACTGATATTCAAGCTCTAGTAATATGATAGTCCTATAGATCAAACTAAATAGGAGTACACTAGTCGTCCTAGTCCTCCTAGTGTGTGTTGCTACTAGTCTAGTATCTATATCATTGCATTATGGCGTGAGGTATCCTTAAAGATACCCTTTTGCACAAATGCGTTTCTTGCACATGATGTGCATTCAACGCCTTCTAATACCATATCAATTGTAACACTCAGATTGGTATGAACGTAGAGAATATACCAGATGGTTATTCACCACGTATGCTTATTGAAGTACATCTTTTGTTTCTTGCATGCAATGGCTCAGCATTGCAAGTGCTTTAATATGTAGTAAATCTAAATCATAATTAAATCATCTCTATCATCGATTAGACTACATATCTCTATATCTCCCAATCTAGATATATCTGTAGCCTAGTAGCTTAGGACAAATACGCAATAAACAAATAGGGGCCCTACTTACCCACCAAAAAAATAGTTTTTTAATAAACGAAAACTGATTTTTCAGTATTTAAACAACATGCTACTTATGTTGAAGAGCTTTTATGGAAACAAAACCAAATTTATGACACCAGCCAAAACTTCATTCTTCACACTTTGGGCTGTGAAAAAAACGTCCTTGACCGTCAACTTGAAAGTAAGTACAATGTAAGGCAATTGTGTTTACCCCCCCCCCTAACATGGATTGTCGATATAGAACAATTGAGCAAAGCCCCACATTGTCCTTGTTTTACTAGAAGGTGACCTTAGTCTAGACACTTTTTGTTTATTGTAGAGGAAGTATATGTACGACTACATACTGTATAATTAGTTATATGATCACCACTGCTACTTCAGCAAACACCTTAACAGTCAGGGTAAACTCATCCAGCCAGTGCGGGCCTGACATAGTAATTAAATATTGCTTGTTATCTATTTTCTAATTTTAGTACATATTCATAGTGTAAAATATGTGATAGAATGGGTGTAGATAATTATAATGTATGTCAACGACAATGGATTATCGTTCGTTATCCGACATAGTATGCAGCGTCAATAGACTGCGGAGGCTATCGTTGTATATCCCTAGACTGATATACGGCTTTACTTTACAGTATCACTTGGTTCTTTACTAATTATTCCTACTATGAGAGGTTTACATTCCTCATTAACAAGTGGCGATTCAACGTAGGATCTTCTTCAAGTGTATCTTCACATAGGTATCTCAATCGGTATCTTCGCATAACAATAAACGGGTGTCCATATCTAAGTGGGATGATCAGAATGGCATTGTCGTTGTCACTCCCCTGTCATTCTAGGTCTTACCAATCTCAAATTCATCTAGTACATCATCGGGACAAATGAATGACGGTCCCACATAACTCATGTTTGACATCTGTCCAAACATATCAATTTTCATAGTCGCAAATCTGTCAGAGTCTCCAAACATAATTCCTTCCGCAATAATCCTTGATCCTAAGCCATGGATACGCATAAACTCTACCAGTGTAGGGTGTAGTACTAGTGTACGATCACTGATACGCGTGTTGTCCTGGGTGTAGCCGTGCCATGGTGACTTGATAATCATGGTGAGATGTTTTACCATGTTGTGTTGGAATGCAAGCTGCCTGATGCGTTGGTTAAGCTTGGTCTTGGGGTTTCCTGCTCTTCCTGTAAATAACTGGTGAGCGTTGAGTCTGTGGGCGATCTCGTCAGATCTAGCCTGGGTGATTAAAGACTCGTTGCGTAACAGGAATGTTGTCTAGCTGCCGACGTATGTCATGTTGCCTCCGGAGGGTAACTGTACGATATTGCCGTTATCGTCCCTCAATGGTGCCTGCCGTGGTGGTAATGCCCTGTACTCACCATTCAAATAATTGTCTCCAAAAGCGGCGGCAATCAATCTCCCCTCAATATCTCCCCGCATACTTACCTCCCGTATCTCCTTGAGTACTTCCTTAAATTGGTGACGAACTGCCTCCTTGTATGTCAGTAATTCCTCACTTACCTGTCCAGTTGTCTTGGGGGAATTGTCAATGTTGTCGGTGTCTACCGTATCGTCCATGGAGTCACATTCTTCTGTCACTGAAGTGTCGTCTGACTCGTCATCGCGGGGTGGTAATGCCGTCGGTCCATTCACTGCACTTGATGGTGTGATACAGATGGAGGGGATATTACTTGGGTGGTCATACTTACTTGGGTTCCTACGTCACTCCCCGTGAGGTAAACACGCCTCATGTTCATTAACTCCGTATCCGTGGGGTACCTTAAGCATAGTGTGGGTAGGCCGTCGTTGAATATTAGGGGGATAACATCTCCTTCCGGGGTTGTGATGGACGGTGGAGTACCAAATCTTGGGGATCGATCTTCAACATTCATGCCTTGGTCCATGAGCTGTAGCGTTGAGTGTATGGCATGTTGATTCTCTGGATCATGAGCGTATTCGGAGAATATTGCTAGTACTTCTTCATCGGTATTGAGCCTGATGATGCTGCCAAATCTGCCGATCAGAATATTGGATACAACCCTGCCTTGGAATCCCCATATATCAACACGGCGTTCAGGTGATACATAACTCAGTAGCCTCATGCCCGGTCCTGATACTCCTCGGTTGTTACCCCCATCCACGGTACTCATCCTCGTCATGTTATCTTCCTCCCCATTATCTTCCTCCCCATCCTCGTTTTCATGCAGCAACCCCCCTATCCCCTCATTTGTTGGCTCCCCATCTGCTCTCCCCGTTCCGCTCGTTTCTCTCATGCCTACCCATGGGTCTACTTCCTCCCTGTCACCGGCCACCATCATACTTACCCCGTGTGAGATCACCTCAGCCGGTACTGTCATGGTAGGTACAGTTCCTTGCATCCTACTTCTCCATTCTAGAATGTCTACCCTTGAGGCATTCTCCCCACTCCCCACCGTGACTCTGTGCCGTACCTCCCTTGGAATCCTTGAGTGCCAGTTTCTTGAGTGCCAATCAGAATATTGGTGTGGTAGGTAAATCCTAGTGGCAATTAGGTCATATTCTTCTCCCAAGTATTCCTTCCAAGGGCGAGAGTTAGTTACAGCTGCCATACGGGTACGTAGCTTGGGCATTCTTCGGAACAAGCTCTTCTTATCACTGCTGCCGCTATTCTCCCCAGTTCCTGCGGATGATGATTTATCATTGGGCGTAGTAACTTTCGGTACAGTGGTGATTGTTTTGAAGATGCTACATTCTTCAGACGGCGTGGGCGTGTAGTACATGTCGTTGGACAAGGCTACTGTGGTGTCAGTGGCAAGTTGAGTAGCGCTGTTAACATTGTAATTACTCCTTTCTAGGAAGTTTGTTTCATATTGTTGATCAATGGTGGGTACACTGTCGGGAGTTTCGTGGAATGCAACTTGTTGCTGATTAGGAGGGTTACGTAGTGCCGACGGACGTGGTGACGTACGTGGTGATGGACGTGCATTGGATGGTGTATCCTGAGGGGTACTTCTTCTGGGACTTGGGGACATACCTGAACGTGAGCCGAGGATAGTGTTCTTGTCCCTCTGGGCAAGTTGATCCCACAGTTGCTGAGCTTCCGGCGACAAGCGATTCCATGTGGCCTGATTCATCTTCAATCCCCTGAATATAGTGGCAAATGCTTGCAACATGTCAACATCGATCTCTTCTTCTACAATACCACCGGCATCGGGTATTCCTTCATGGGCATTATTCTCAAGAAGCGGGACATCATCATCATACCCTTCATCATCCTCACCAAGAATCTCTGTCAAGTGGATGTTCCTTGAGGATGTTCCTCTTCGTCCTCGGTTGGCCGCCTTAATACCCTTGTCTACTGTAGTTGCAACATTGAAGTACATCTGGATTTTATCACTGGCTGTTGGTTTACGGCCACTGCTTAGAAGCGCAGTGCTCATGACGGTGACCATGTTGTTGATGCTCTGCAACTCGGGGACATTCTTGATGAAGCACTTCAGGTGTACCAGTGTTTGGGCATCATTCATGAATCGGTCAGGAGGTGCCAAACCGTTGAAGTCATCTAACTTGAGCTTCCATTTCTCCATGTATGATAGTAAAGGCTGACGTCTGGGATCAGGGATCTCTGCCGTCATAATGCTAGTCTCCATCTCATCGAGGTTGGCAATTGCCATCTGCGATGCTTCCCCAGCGTAGTGGTCGGACAACTCCTTGTATATAGTCTGTGCGTCCCTATCATCCTTGTGTTTCTTGACGATTTGCAGACCTTTTGTCTCCTTGACAAGTCTGACGAATACAGTGTACATGTGACCCTGCATCTCCTCGAATAATTCCTCCTCATCTGAACCTGGCACCGGAGAGTAAAGATGATCAAGTACATCCTCCACACCGTGAGTATAGGCGAGGGCACGGAGTTGACGATCCCATTCAGACCATTGCATAACATCGTTGAGGGACATTGTATAATCGGTCATCGGCCTCTTCTTCTTGAGCCACTGTGCGAGGAGGTGGTTGATAGCCTGCCTTGCCGTCGGGCTTGTGGACCGGGAGGATCTTGAATTACTCCTTGTACGGTTGTTGTTGTTATTGTTGTTGTTGTTGTTATCTTGGATCCTTGTCCTCATTTCATACGAACTCATCATGAGGTCATTATCTTGTTGTACAGGGTTGTTTTCTAAGTCATCATGTTCTGCGATGAATAGTAGAAAATCATCTCTTGTGGTTGCGGTAATATCAAAGTGACCGGCAACTGCTGTTGGTCCATACCAATTTTGGTTATGGTTCAGGAAGGAAGTTACTGCCTTAAGTTCACGTACTTGATCGTCTGATAGGGTACTGTCATCTCCCTCATCATTGACGAATGTTATATTCCCTAACTGTAACCCCGGTGTTCGTACAAACGTCTTCAACAAACGCAAGTTAGTTTTGTTCTCCCCACGGAGAAGACAAAGAATATCATTAGAATCTGGGTCAGGGTTTAACCACACCTGTACGATGTGATCATAATACACCCGGTGACGTTCTGTTGTAGCCATGATTCCACGTTAAAGTTTATCTACCACGATAATTATCACAAACTGAATCGCAAATTCCAATTCCTTTTTGACGAATCTTCCTTCTCAAAGTAAGCAATAAATAACTGACTGTAATATTGCCACAGCGTCAATAGACTCTAGCAAATATTACACTAAACAACTTCGGCTAATCTACGATTAGGAGATAAAGTCTCGAGACTGCTTAATCTGTCAACGACAATGGATTATCGTTCGTTACCCGACATAGTATGCAGCGTCAATAGACTGCAGAGGCTATCGTTGTATATCCCTAGACTGATATACGGCTTTACTTTACAGTATCACTTGGTTCTTTACTAATTATTCCTACTATGAGAGGTTTACATTCCTCATTAACAAGTGGCGATTCAACGTAGGATCTTCTTCAAGTGTATCTTCACATAGGTATCTCAATCGGTATCTTCGCATAACAATAAACGGGTGTCCATATCTAAGTGGGATGATCAGAATGGCATTGTCGTTGTCAATGTATCTGTCATTGAGAGCACTACACATATTAACAAGTGAATGGTCTTACAATTCTCTATCATCCGTAAGTCCAGCGAGCGCCAGAGACAGACTACAATACGCAGTATACAAACTACAACTAGACAACGTCTATTATTCTTCTTAATCTTCTAAACTATAAGCTCTCTTCAAAATTCAGTAAGCAGGTAAAATAAGGTACACATGTCCTTTGAATAGGATGCGTATCTCGGTATCCGTTGCACTGGATTCTGTCACTCCCCTACCATCCGTATTTCAACCACTGCCATTATCCTCATCGGCCTCAAGTGTGTCTCCCCTGCAGAACAAGAGTGTCTTGATTAGTGGCCATACATCTTTATGTGCCCAGTGTTTACTTAGGATATCAGACGGGTTTATCTTGCCATTAATGAACGAGTATACATACTCCCCTGTTGCAAATGCCTCACGTACGTAATGGTATGACAACATCAGGTGCCTCTTGTGCAACTTGGATTGCGGTAATGATGATCCGTTAACTACGGTCTTATTATCTCCAAACAGTATCGATGGACCAACAATGGGTACCCCGAGATATTGTAGTGTCATCTTGAAGCTTCGCATCTGCTCCAAAGCTGTCCTTGCTGCTGTAGCCTCCGATCCATAGGTTGCCGTGTTGACTACTGATTGTAGCTTGCAGAACCAGTCAATTACCGTCTGGTTGACGAAGTGTAAACATGCTGTGACTGACTTCCCATTGAGTTTATTGTGTCCCAGATTGGCATCGGCGTAGGTATATATGCGCACAGGCTTGCCTCTTGGTGTAGGTAGGTTCTGTGGTTGTTCTTCCTTCGCACCTGCATAGGGTGTCTTGGACCAGTCCACCTTAGGAGTCTCAAGGTCAGAGAAATCTGGCATGCCCGTCCTGATACGTATCGCCGCATCCTTGAACTTCCAACAATATCCATAGATCCTCTTCATCCCTTCCAAGTGACCAATTCTAGGGCTCATCCTAAAGCTGCTAAGAGTCATCACATGCACTCCAATATCGAATCTACCAAGCTGTATCACCCATTGTGCTTGCCCTACTAAGGTTTGGAATATCTTTATGTCATCTCCTTCAAGTAATTCGGACACATCTAGCTCCGGGTTACTGTTTGGCTCCAACGGAGATTGGTGTTCCTTGGGATTCTCTCCAAATAACCGCACATAGGTATCCTTCATCTTGAGAATATACTTCTTGGGGGCCATAGATAGAACTCCATTGTCTTCCCGCTTGTAATCACATCCCAATAGGAAGTTGAGTGGATCAGTTCCCTTCAGCTTGAACTTGTGAACATCTGTCAACGTATCAATAATATCCTGTGGCCGCTTGGATGCGATCGTGAGGTCATCTGTATACACAGCGATATATTCATAGTGATCTCCTTGATCCCTCATCCATATATCTGGCTCAGCCTTGCATGGGAAGAATTTCATACTACGCAACACATCTGAGAACCGCTCGTGCCATCTTTTGCCACTTGTCTTCAAGCCATAAAGTGCCTTGTTGATGACGAAGATGTGTCCCTTCTTCTCCCCAAACTCAGGTCCCGCAATTACGTACACCTTTTCACTGGTCTTTGCTTCCAGATAGGCATTTCCAATGTCGGTTTGCCATAGCTCAAGTCCGTTCAGTTCGGCCAGGAATATAACAATGCGCACTCCCCGCAGTGAGACCACACCAGAGTATACACTCTCCATTGGCGTGCCAGTAAGATGCCCTCCAGCGACTATCCTGCTCTTGTACCTTTCATAGTGCTTGACCGCATACACAGTGTGAAGTGAGATGAGCTTGTGTCCTTCAGGCGGAACATTCGAACTCTTGTGACCATAGTCAATGAATGCATCATACTCGAGTAGTTGGTTAACCTCTAGTTGTTCCGAGTCATGCCACTTGGAGTTATCGTTCATCCGATCTAGTCTCATCGCTTCCTCGTGGTTTGCGGGTACAACATGCCCGTATTGGTACACAACTTGCGCTCTATTACATCTTATCCTCATCACGTTAGACGAAAATCTAATGAGTGTATCAAGCTGGGATGCTGCCTTCTTCAGTTTCCGGCGAGGAGATTCCCATTCATCAAGCATGCCATGTTCTTGGGCGTACTCAGCCACCATGTGCTTGTCACCATCATATATTCTTGTGATGGGTTCATAAGTACACTCCCCGCTTTCCCATTGTACCAACAACTGAATCTGAGTATTCTTTCCTCTCCCCTTGGTACGATGGCCAATGACGTTCCTCATATTGTATTTTCCATCATCATCAGGAGGGGAATCAACATAATCACATATGTCTTGATAATCGAGTAGTTGCTCAAATATATCCTTCCCTACCTTAACTTTGAATCGACGTCTTGCCTTGTCATTCTCCATTCTGTCTTGAAAATCTCCAACATAGTCAATGATCTCCCCTGCACGGCGCTCCCCACTTTCTTCTCGGGTTAAGAAGTTTCGGCCAATAAGGTCAGATGGATCATATCCAGCTGAGAATGGACGGTCATCATGGGCGGACATTATGATCTCAGATATGTTTGAACCATGCGGTGAGGAAGAGGGATCTGGACCGGGTGCAGGAGGAGGTGCCGGTGTGATGCGATTGTTGACATCAGAGCCTCTAGTGATCTTCCTTAAACCTGACCTGACAAGAACTTGCTGTGTTTCCTCATTCCACACCTTGTAAGTAACTGAATGACCCACCGACTCAGAGAAACCGATCATCCTGACAGCAATCTCATTTGATTCAGAGGGAAACGAGGACGACCCAGGTTCCTGGTAGTTGGCAATATAACATACCTCCCAGAATACAAATTTCATCATCACACTGATGTCTGGTGTTTGCCCAAACAATGCCTCGTATGAGGTGCGCCAATTAAGTTTCTCACGTGCCGTGCGATTCATAATGTATGCACAGTATTGGAATGCCCATAGCCACGCCTGTGGTGGAGCCCCAGACCAGTTAAGAACCCAATTGGCATACCTCTTGACGTCTTGATATATACGTTCCGCAAAATTCTGCTGTTGCTGATTGGGCTCTGACTGCCAATCGTTTATCATGTATGAGCGCAGGACATCCTTAACCTTGGTGCTAATCTCTGCTTGGGCACGGTCGTTAGTGAGCCTATCCATTGCTCCACTTGTCCTGATCACATCATTCAATGTATTCACAAATTGGGCATCAGAGTTCATACCGTAGATCTGTATATATCGTGACCTTCTCCCCACAAACACCTGCGCACATGTTTGGCTTCCGTTATATGCTGGAGTATCTGTGTAAACCGTATCAGTAGCAACTGGCTCATTCCTTCTCTCTATATTGGCAGCGGGAAAACGTGATCGGTAACTATGGCGGATGGTTCCATTTGCCCCAACAGATTGATAGAAGTTGGTGGTTGCGTTCCTAGTACGTCTGACTACATCTTGAGGGACGTTAAGGAAGAAGATCCTCTCTGATTCGTAGGCGGGAGGGTTTATACTAATATCATAAACATTGCTCTCCGACACGTCATTGAGGTCATTTGCAAACACGGCATTGCGGCGTGCCTGGGACAGGATGGACGGTCTAACATTGGCTGCTTGGACACGGATCGCGGTATATGCCTCGATACCGATGGGTTCTCCAACTTGGTTGAATCCGTCGTGCGTCGATGTTGATACTCGTTCTTGCAGGGACATCCATTGCGCGTTGGTGGATAGTATACGATCATGGCGAGATGGATCCCACGGCATATCCCTTGTGAGGAACACTGTTGGCAGGGTATTCGCCTCCTGATCAGTGAAAGGTCGTACTGTGACATACATCAGACCCTCAACACAGTCAAATGGTATAATATAACCCTCCTCCGTCGTAGCACACTGCGTTCCCCCCATGCTAATACTCCTATCATCCACGTGTACACCGTTGTCCTCAACTTGTAAACATGATATAATCGATCTGCCAGCAGGGTGGTAAGCACATTGGTTAAATATTGCAATAACATTACCCGCCTGAGTGGGTATTACTCCACCAAAAGTACCAATCTGTAGGTTCCTCATCTCATGGTTATCAATACCGGTGACGTTTAGCGTTCTGTCACTCATAGATATGCACCTTACATCATCCCCACATATAACCCCGTTTGCTCCCCTATCAAATAGACATCTGCCCTTGCACGCATTCACCCTACATATCATATATTCTATGCCCGTGCTACGGAGTGGACCGGCAGAGGTAAAGTGCGTATCACATGATATATAATTGACCGAATTAAATCTATCCGCTAGCGTAACCACCCCAGTGTTATTATTGTTATTGTTGTTGGGACCAGGCTCATTTATGATGTACGTTAGCATTTGATTCTCCGGGTGAGTATCTACACGTAATTGCAAATCATATGTGGTATCATCTAACGGCGGCGTTCCTCCATTAGCGATGGTGACAGTAGTACCTTGTAGGGGGCTTGGGTCAACCATTGGTTTAATGTCAACCATTGGTTTAATGTCCGTATCAGACATCTTGCTAGTAATATCCTGCATTTGATATTTGTTGGTTTACTACGTCGGGTTGTTCACGGTTGATGGTTATGATGCTGGCCAATTTCACCCAATTTTATTTTGTGCCACGGTATGTCTGAGATAAGGACAGGGTTATTATATCGACTCCCTCAGTTACCAGTTAGTAGACCGCAAGTTACTATAACTTTTCTGCCTGCGATGTATAGTATAACATTAATTAATTGAATAAACCTGCTCTTCCCATAGAGCGAGACTGTTAATCTAACAAGTGAATGGTCTTACAATTCTCTATCATCCGTAAGTCCAGCGAGCGCCAGAGACAGACTACAATACGCAGTATACAAACTACAACTAGACAACGTCTATTATTCTTCTTAATCTTCTAAACTATAAGCTCTCTTCAAAATTCAGTAAGCAGGTAAAATAAGGTACACATGTCCTTTGAATAGGATGCGTATCTCGGTATCCGTTGCACTGGATTCTGTCACATATTACGTGCATTTTTGGGTCTATTCATGGGAATAGATTGGGGTGTCACACTAACACAAAAATGTTAGTGAGGAGTGAGGATAGTTGGTCAAGTGGCGTCAAGCCTCTCCTCAAGTGTTGAAGTTTTCCGTGAATTGTTTGTCCTGCTGCTACAAATTTGTTAGCAAGACTCAACAAAAGTACATGAAACTCACAGAAAACTATCTGAAAACTTCAAAACTTCAGGATACGGGTCGACTTTGCCATGAGTCATCCCCCCATTCTTTCCCTTTCCTGTGGTCTGTTCACAATGGTGATTTTGGTAGTCAAACCTATCTAATTGATCCAAAACTGTCTCAACTCGATTTGGTGTTGTACAATTTTCCAGTCTAGAATGAGCTTACAAAAATAGGATACAAAACCTTTTTTCCATGACAAGTGAAATATCATATCATCATCTATTGACAAAAAAGTGATACTTTAGATTTACACATGGCTGCAATTGCAGCGGAAAATAATCAGTAAAGAGCGAATAATGTCGTTGATCAGCAAGAAACGCGAGAGGCAAAAAGATACCGTTCTTGTTCCAATGATCCAAGCTCATCAATAAAACACTGTCAACTGATTAACATTCTAAAACGGGGTTCATTTGTTCCATATACGACTGGTACCTGGTAAGCTGTAGGTTGGTTGGTTGTCCATCAGGACTCCTGTGAGGAGACCAGGGTACGTTTGTATCTAAAAAAAAACGGGGTCCCACTAAGTGACGCCGATTCAATGCTAGAAACAGATGTCGAATCACTTGTCCCTGGGAAAATGAAGACCCGCATTTTTAGTTAGTGCAGGTCACCGCACAAAAAAGCCATTTTGTTAGTAAAACCATGACCCGCACTAAAAATGCAGGTCCGAGGCCTCGTGTTTTTCCTGCACAAAAAATGCGGGTCCAAGGCTTCGTGTTTTTCCGTATTGGAAATATAATAGTTAGTAGTTAGCAGAGGCCTACCAAAGATACCGGAAAATTATTAAAACTGACCAGTGCGGATCGTACTTTGATCCAAAATTACGTATTGTTCAACCCGCACTAAAAATGCGGGTCTGATTTCCCGGCTTTTGAAATTGTACGATTCGTACCGTATGTACAATATCAATTAAACCTCTAATAGCGGTATCTTGGTTGTTAATAAAATAAAGAAAGGTCAGTAGGAGAAAATCATTAAAAGGGTTTATAGTTGTTATGAAGCATCTTTTGCCGTTTCTAGCTGCGATTTCTGGTGCATTCGCCGATGACTACAACCATCGCTACAAGGAGGGGGACAGGGTCGATCTATGGGCGAATAAGGTAAGCAGCACCTCTTTTTCGATTCTTCATAACAATTATCATACTAAAAAGAAAAAAACATAGGTCGGTCCTTATGCCAACCCACAAGAAGCATATGAATACTATATACTCCCTTACTGCGCCCCTGACACTCGTCATCATCCAGACAAAGAAAACGGTATTTTCAACGCTCTCAAAGCTCACACAATAGGAGAGCGCCTTGGTGGTCATTCGTTACGCCACAGTGGTCATGATTTGATATACCCGTCGCCTTCTAACCCATCAGAAATGGGAATCATTGAAACTTGCACCACCTCTCCTCTCTCGGCCGATCAAGTGAAGCTATTCTCCACGGCTGCTGAAGACCAATGGTTCTATCAAATGTATGTTGATGATCTTCCTGTCTGGGGTATGGTAGGGGAAATGCTTCCTGATTTGGAAGCAGCCAAAGGTGAACATTTTGGGAACGACTTAAGTCACCTCGAAGCTGCAGTCGCGAAACACGAGGAGAAGAGAGGCGAGCTCAAACCTTACGTGTACACTAGACGGACTCTACAGGTTAGTTACAATGGGGACCGTATTATTAAGGTCGATCTGACATCTGAGCCTGCGTCACTAACGGCTGTTAAGGTGGGGGGCATACTCAAGTTCGAACTAGACATTCAATGGTCTCAAACAAACATTCCATTTCATTCTCGATTTGATCGATATCTCGATCATGCCTTCTTCAAGCATCAAATACATTGGTTTAGCATCTTCAATTCATTCATGATGGTATTGTTCTTGATGGGATTGGTTGCGCTCATTTTGCTCAGGACATTGAGGAAAGACTATGCACGATATGCGCTCAGCCATGGGCGGAGGGATATAGAGGAGGGGGATGACGAAGATTTTCAGGAAGAGGACGGAAAACCTCTCCTCAATGAAGGGCATCCGAACAATGGGGGGGTAACGGGTGCGGAGGATAGTGGCTGGAAGCAAGTACACGGTGATGTGTTCCGCGCGCCAAGGTTCCTTCCTCTTCTTGCTGCTATTTTAGGCACAGGGTGGCAAGTGGTGACTCTTGTCATGGGAGTGGTTCTATTTGCAGTGGCTGGACCGCTTCATGGTGAAGTTCACGAGGAACGCGGGGAGGTTTTGACAGCTATTCTTGTCTTTTACTCACTTTCCAGCATCATTGCTGGTTACGCCTCTGGTAGCTATTTTAAGCTCTACTACGCCACAACGTCCTCAAGTAGAAGCAAAACGGGTGTGATTGGTGAAAGTGGTGCGACACAGTGGCAACTTACCATGGCTCTGACAGTACTTCTCTTACCATCAATGTTAGGGTCAGCTTTGTCTATCCTCAATGGCATCGCCCTCGTTTATGGTACCATATACTACATACCTTTTTTGGTTTTGCTGAAACTTTTTTTCCTCTGGGTCTTCGTCTCTGTTCCATTGTGTATCCTTGGAACTTTACTGGGACGTCATGCAAAACTGGGCGGCAAAAAGAGTGACCCCTTTCCTTGTCGAGTGAATGCTATACCACGCCCTATTCCAGAGGATATACCATGGTATGGAGTTCCTGCCAATTTAATACCTTTTGCTGGGCTTCTCTCATTTGGATCCATTTTCATAGAACTCTACTACATTTTGACCTCTCTTTGGAATTACAAATTCTATCATGTTTATGGATTCCTGTTAGGAGTGTATGCTATCCTCTGTCTGGTGGTTTGCATGACAACAATTATTGTTGTGTACTTTTGTCTCAACTCTGAAAATTATCTTTGGCAATGGACTGCATTTTACTCCGGTGGGTCAACAGCATTATATGTCTTTCTATACTCTATCTACTACTTTGTTTTTAAGACAAGTATGCATGGCTTGGTTCAAACGTCATTTTACTTTGGCTATATGCTTCTCATTAGTTTAGGCGTAGGTACGCTCTGTGGAACTTTGGGGCATTGGGCTGCAAACAAGTTCGTTAGAACGATATTTCAAAATGTGAAAGTGGACTAAATTGGGATGTCTAAACGCCTTACAATGTCATCAGACGTTGTTTTACACTAGATCCAGAGAGCACATCATCGGATAATACCAAAGAGATGTTTTAAATTCGCTAGAATTAAAACGTGGCACTACAAGTGGTTTAGCCTTTTATCTTTACTTGGACTCCCATATCTTCTTTCAATCAACTTAAACTAAAATGCTACCACGGGCCATCGCCTACAAACTATATCTATTCGAGAGTGTGCATGCCTATTCCTGTCAACTTGCTTTGTCAACAACTATGTGGCGAAAGAAATGGATAGAGATGTGCTGCGCAATACTTGTGATATTTTCAAGTTGCTATGCCTTGGGATAGATATTGAAAATAATCATACTGTTTAGTCCCATAAGATGTCGTGGCAAATTTAATAAGGTCCAATGCATATGCAACAGTTTTTGACTTGCTGAGCTCTGGACAAAATCGTTCCCTCAACTTAGTTACAACTTCGCCAGGATCTTTCCCCTCAAAACAGTGAAAATTGCTTCCTCTAGAGGTAACTTCAACAACTGTAAGGAAGGTGTCAGCATGTGCCTGGAGTGCTAAGAAACCACAACAGAATAGTGTCACAAACTCAGAAAAAAGAGGGGAACCAAGCCCCCCCATAACCTCAAGCATTTCATCTGTAAGCTTGAATGGAGTTGACTGCTCGAGACTGAATGATCCTCCTGGGGCAATTCCAAACACAAATCCAAAGTCGATATGAATCACATGGCCTGCTGTATCAAGTAGCAAGTTGCCGTTGTGTCTATCTTTGAACAGGAATAAATATGACATTAGTGAGTATGCAGCAAGACTGCTCACGAAATTTTGCTTTGCATCATCTAGGGCCCTCAGCGGATCAGCTGCGATTTCAGTCATCCTTTTAAAGTGCCCCACCAACCCATCAGTGCCATATCCGGGCCTTTTTTTCAACGAGTCGAATGACATAGCGTTTCTAACACATTCAATGATGCCAGTGGACAGACCAGTTGCTACAATGCTGTATGGGTGAAGCCACAAGTCAAGACCTGCTGTTCTAAATGCTTCATCACAAAGCCCTATCAGCTGCATCACAAAAGCTTCTTGCCGTAAGTCGTCATTCGACTTCACAATACAACCAATTAATGACCACTCTGACAAAGACCCGTGTGGACTTGACGCAGCTAGCCGAGCTTTCTTTTCAGCCCAGCGTTCGCCAAAGGAGAATCGACCCCAAAATGCCGAGTCTTCAATGAGCTTGTTTTCGTCGTCTGTGCCAAAAACTGCAGATTGCTTGAGAAACTGGAGGTCCTTCTGGACAAGTTCGAGCACCTCTCCATTGCTGACTATCCCCCCTTTCCATAAACGCAAGGCTGACAGAACAGAAGAAGATATTCGGCCACACCCAGCAAGCCTTTGGTCAACTTCACCAGCATCTACTCCATTAAGATTTTTGTCAAGGTTTGAAATAGGATCGGATTTCGTTACGTTGTCGGAGCTCAGATTTTCTTGTGCCACCTGGTTTTGAATGATTAGCAAGCGGAGGGCCTCCATGACCTCACCTTCATCAATATGAGCATTAATGGAGATATTGCTACTCGACTTTCCATTAAATCCTATGCATATCGCTACACTTTCATCTAAAATGTCATTTCCTGAGCTATCAGTCTCAGTGGCTGATTCGTTTATCAAGGCAATAGCTCGTTTTCGATCCATAGCTTGAATTGCACGACGAGCAGCTGTTGCCGCTCCCTTAGCTATAACATTCCTTCCCCTCATTCCTCTCTCCATAATCGCAAATAGCACGTCTCTGCGAAATTGACCGTCTGCGGTGAGGTTGACACCTGAACTTTTGGACAATTCAGTTGGGTGTACTTGTCCTTGTGGAAAAACAGAACCGAGCGCAGATATTTTTTTTGAGTCATAAAATTCAGGTTGTGTCGAGGGAAGAGACCTGTCGACCAGGTGGGGCGCCTCGACAGTTGTCATGAGTGTCCTTTTATTTGGATCTATAGCTATGGATGGGTGAGGTTCTTTCATCCTCCCGATATAAATGGAACTATCAGTAAGTTTATCAACCGAAGGTGTAATCAATAGATTTTTTTGGTTGACGATGAGATTAGCGATCATATCAGCCATCATTTCTTTACCTTCTTCCGTTACATTGGTTGCTTCCGATGCTCTTGGTGTTAGAGCAAGAAGCCTATGAGATGCTATGAAGTGATATTGGTAAAAGAAAAAATTAGATGGAAACGATGAAGAGAAAGTGAATCACGCCGGCACTCACTCCGACCCACATTGTGGATTGCTCCAGGGTTGGAAGATCCTGGAGATCCTAGAAACGAGTTGTCGCACGCGGAATTTTCCTCTTTGTTTTCTTCTTTGCCAAACTGCGATGTGTCAGAAACAAAATCGCGTGAACTGTCCTTCTTTCGAAATAGAGCAGAATTAGTGCTTCCTTCCACAGCTGCATTCTCAATGGCATACTGAGTCTTCTTAGTAGCCTTGTTTGGGTCTTTGACAACTTCGGCTAAGAGGAGGACTGGTGTACGCTCTTTGCTTCTGAATACATAACCTTCATTTATGGGAATGTGAACAGTTGACAGAAATTGGCAATCCATACATAATCTATTCAGTGGGTCCCCACCTAAAATTTTTCCGCTTGAATTTATCTCTTTCAGTTCCTCTTTTAATGCTTCTTGTCGTAGCTCAAGCTTAATGAAACGTAATTTTTCAGCAATGTCTCCTAATTTGCGTGTAAAATTGATGTGGGATGAAAAATATGATGCATTTTTCGCGATAAGCGTTGACGAGTCGCCAGGAATAGACAGCTTTAGGGGCGGCATTGCTTCGACTCTAAGTTTATCGAGGCGCACACTCCTAGTCAAATAATGTGATCCGAATCTTCTCCGTAGTTGAAGAAGCGACATGGCATCTCTAAGCAACGCAGCCTGATGTTGTGAGGGAGACAGCATACCATGCAAGCTAACCCCACCTCCACCCCATCCACCTTCAAAGTCAAAAAGTAAACTTTCTAATTCTGAAAGAAATCTAAGGATAGCAAAACGGCGACGTCGGCCGAAAGAGTTGAGGTTCAGTGATCCTAGACTTTCCTCAAGATCAGCTGTAAGGCCCCACACTAGATTTAGGGCAAGGTTGACGGAATAACGGATAGATACCGTGAGAAGAAAATCCTCCATCAGTTCAACTCGGATCATTTCTTCTGTATCCCTTGGAGGAAGCATTTGCATATGAATATGGCACAGTTGTGGCCAAAAAAAGGCAACTGCATCCATTTGGCCTTCATCACACAAGTCGAGAAAAAATTCCAAAATAGCTGACAACATATCCGCATTGTCCCTTAAATTAGGACAACACCATTGTGATTGGAGAGGTATATTTTTGCGCTCAAGAGGTAAAGCATACTCATATAATAACTTAAGAGCAGCACTCATATCTCCAGCCACTTTAAATGCTTCCTTTTTAAGGCAAATCTTCTCTTTTGGGACAATTCCATTCCCATCTTCATCCATTTGATCATGCTTCAATCCGTAAAGACAAGAGCTTTCTGCAGCTCGAGCACATTCACTAATGCTTTCGATAAAATCAGATGTACACCCAACTCCTCGTATTTCGAGTACCTTACAAAGAGAATCTAAACTTGTTGACCTTTGACGAAAGGCAGTAAATCTTTTAGTTTCAACAAGTTCTAAGAGAGCGCTCTGGGATATTATGTCATCTCTAATCCCCTTTTCTTCGATTGTAGGATCAGGTGATCTCTCTTGTTCTGTTTTCCCTCTTTCAAGACCATCATTCTCCCACTTGAGTCTGTCCAAGACACTCTGAACCTCAAGCCATGCCATTCGAATAGCTGCTCTGTCACGTGCTTCAACTTCATACAGCCAACCCAAGTATCGCACATGTCCCAACACACCCTGTGCAATCCAGCAATCATGGCAAAGATCCACTCGTACTTCCATACCATATTCAGGAAGCGGAACTGCGTCAATCCTCATTGCAGGTTCAGGCGGATAACGCCCACAAGCAGTGCAGTATGTGTCTGATAAACTCGCAGATATGTCATCGCATGGAGAAAGATACCCTGTTGAAAGGGGGCAGGAATTAAAATCACCACTTGTAGGGCAAGAGGAATGTCCATCCAGATGATGTATAGAGTCGACATGTTTTCTCTCACAACTCAAAAGATTGCATGATATACTTTTAGGGAGAGGCGGCACAAAATATTGGAATGACATTTCAGCTTCAAATGCCTTCATGGCCAGTGAAATATTCGATTGAACCATCATATCAGACTCGATCAATGACTTCATTTGTGAGCACTTTTTTTCCCCGTCTTTCTTGTGTGAAACGTTCGATCTATCTCGTTTGCTAAGAACAACTAATGTTTCCACTCTATTTTCCGCTATGTTGCCATCGAGCCCAGCATGCAACGCTGCTAGCCATTTGTCTCTATCTAATGGTGTTGGGGCAGAACAACGAACGTGTGTACCAGAATAAGATAATATCAAAAAGTCAGTAGTTTTGGAAGACTTTAAGGCAGTATCTGAGATAGACTCGGATGCCATACTTGTGTTTGCAGAAGATGCAGTTCGCGAGGACAAAAGATAATGAAAAGAATTCGTCGTCCTGATAATGGAGGGAGGGTTCCACGCCGATGCTCCCACAATGCGAATTTCGGACTATGTAGACGGACAAACACATTGAGTTAGGACAACATTTGAGTTGCTCATCTCATTTGATCGATAATTACTCACCGTTGGTGAGTCTCCCTTGGCATAAGCCCAAACGTCTGAATAGCTCCAGAGTGTATTCCCTACCAAAACACAAAATTCATGCATCCGTTGCCTTTCGTTAGCTTCTGCAAGAATACCACCTAAATGAAAGTCTTCAGATCCAGGCGCCATTTGTCTATGCGGAGCACCGCCAACAGTAGACACTGCAGATGGAGCGTTTTTCTTTTTGCGTGAATGAGATTTCCACAATGATCCTGTGCACACGCCATTGCGGTGAGTTGCAGGGTGAGGGCTCATAATGAAGAGGTGGCTAGGACCTCTCTTTTTTTATTGTAATTTAGCACTGCTCTATAATTTTTGAAGCTCTCTCGTTAATGAAAAAAGCAAAGTAGCGTCCGCAGTACAAAACTACGATAGAAGAATATCGCTATTGTGGCTTTCACCGCACTATCACTAACAAAGCTATAGTGCAGAAGGTCTTCCAATTAATCATCGTAGAAACATCCTATCCGATGCGGATACGTACGGTAATATTCGGATAAAAATTCTAATTACGAAGAAAAAAGATACCAAGAGTGAAACCACACAAACAACCGCCAACGCCGTTACAAACAGACAACGCAATGGCCGATGCAGTAGTCAACGGTAAGATTCAACCCAAACGAACAAAAGCAATGGATATGAGATTCATTGGCTGCGTGACAGAGAATGTCAACAACAATTCCGAATATATTGGAGACCAGGAAAACTGAACTATGCAGATTACTGGACAAAACATCATGATAGGATATCGCACAAAAGCGGATACCAGATACGCATCCAGTTCAAGAGACGGTGCACATACCTTTGTTGAATGAGCTCACAACAACAACAACGTCAACAACAACAAATAATAAACTAATCAATCGATTAATTGTAATATACTCAACTCTATTATTATGATCCTCACACAGAATGATTCCGTACCAACGTAAGTTGAATGAGAATAGACGATTAGAGTAGTCTGTATTGTCTAATAATTCTAATGGACTTTATTGAATATCATCGGATTTATCAGCGATCACACGCCGTCCAACTAATGTATGTTTTTATACACACGATAATAGAGTTGAGTCTATTACAATTAATCGATCGATTAGTTTATTGTTTGTTTTTGATGTTGTTGTGAGCTCATTCAAACCATGAGTATGCACCGTCTCTTGAACTGGATGCGTATCTTGGTATCCGCTTTCGTGCGATATCCTAATACTCCCCTACCATCCAAGTTCAACCATTGTTTGGTCATATCATTATACGGCGACTTTCTGTTCACATCCCCACGATCCTTCTTGTCGAACACTTTCTCAGCTTCCCATTGTTTGTATAACTTCCTTCCAAGTTGTCTACTCTGTAAGCTATTGCTCCCCATGTTCACATGCCAGTGCAGGAATATATACATGTTATAATCATGTGTCTGTGTCCATTGCTGTTGACTGTATATTCCCTTCCGATTACGATTCCAAAGCACTGCCGTATAATATGTAGTATTGACATTCTCACTATCCAATACTTTGCTGATCATCAAGGTATCTACCAATACTAGATGTAGATGTATGTTTATATTGTAAATGTACGACCAATCTATACCTGTATCGTTATCTGATCTGCCGCTATGACATGAAGTCAATCTACTACTACTACTTCTCAATAACTTATTCGGCATGCGCTCCCCATCTTGGTAGGCAACACCCATTATTGGCATGATACTGAAACAAGTAGCTTGTCGTGAATAGTGCATACTTGTGGCATGTAGACTTGACGTTGTATTGGTTGCATTGGACTTGTGATATCCATAGAAGGTAATTCAAATCTTAGTTGCAAACTATTCCCCTTTGTATTCTCACCACTATCGTTTGATTTGATGCACGACATCAGACTAATGCCAATAGAAGTACCACTAACTATATCAACCTCAATCGAGTTGTCTCTACTGTGCGAAATGATACTATTAGTACTC
>Ga0214481_100440_pt1 | contig 21452 bp, 21 predicted proteins | sample M1_20Mar14CPVII9_4_FD_165057 | JGI IMG/M metagenome (GOLD analysis project Ga0214481, IMG submission 165057) | Marine eukaryotic communities from Monterey Bay, California, United States - M1_20Mar14CPVII9sort6BwellG10 | ecosystem: Environmental > Aquatic > Marine > Unclassified | place: USA...
GTATGCATCCATACGGATGATTTGAACCATTCACGAACATATGTACACCTCCAACACACCTCGCTGTGCCACCACGTTCACATTGATGCGCCCAGAAAATCTCGATCTCACCCCCATCCTAGCCATAAATGATGTCAGATTGGGTGTTTGTGGTGTGTTATTCCAATGTCCTTCACTCTGGCATTGTTGTATGCATCCATACGGATGATTTGAACCATTCACGAACATATGTACACCTCCAACACACCTCGCTGTGCCACCACGTTCACATTGATGCGCCCAGAAAATCTCGATCTCACCCCCATCCTAGCCATAAATGATGTCAGATTGGGTGTTTGTGGTGTGTTATTCCAATGTCCTTCACTCTGGCATTGTTGTATGCATCCATACGGATGGTTTGAACCATTCACGAACATATGTACACCTCCAACACACCTCGCTGTGCCACCACGTTCACATTGATGCGCCCAGAAAATCTCGATCTCACCCCCATCCTAGCCATATATGACGTCAGATTGGGTGTTTGTGGTGTGTTATTCCAATGTCCTTCACTCTGGCATTGTTGTATGCATCCATACGGATGATTTGAACCATCCACGAACATATGTACACCTCCAACACACCTCGCTGTGCCACCACGTTCACATTGATGCGCCCAGAAAATCTCGATGAATCTCGCCCCCATCCTAGCCATAAATGACGTCAGATTGGGTGTTTGTGGTGTGTTATTCCAATGTCCTTCACTCTGGCATTGTTGTATGCATCCATACGGATGATTTTGACATTTCTGAGGTGCTACTTGATTGCCAAACACTGCCTGAGTGGCGGGGGAAGAATGCTGATCTCTGTCTGATGAGACAAGAAATCCGTCAACAAGTGGCTGCAAAAGTACGATGGATGGACTTAGAATCCTGCTGGGGGTGTCCATCACCTTGTTATACACATATACAATGCCAATGAAGCACTCACTTCAATAGCATCTAGGGTACCTACATGATGGCATATGTCCACCTGACCATCAAATGTGAGCCATATTCTTATTTTTTTTGATTTTGAGCCTTTGTTGATATTTTCTTTTGTGTTTTTCTTACTGATATGCATAAATCAAGTTAAATTATCATTAGGAATGTATTACTGACATCTAGTAGACTGTGTTAGAATGTTTACTGTTTGAAAAATACTTATTATTGAGTGAGTTACATTTTGTTAGTAAAAAAAGCTTTGGGATCCAGCTGACCTAGCATGTGACAAGACACGGGAGAATCTTCATGATATCCTGACATCACATGGCTTCAAAAAGGAGATAACATTATACGAGCATCCAAATGATATCATCGTCTACACGAAAGGCAATGCAATGATTGTTGTGCACGGGCCTCTCTGTGTCGGTGGTACTATCATGGTTGAACGAGCTTCGCTTGATGATATGCTACAACGTTGTTTGGTGATTGATACACTTCGTGGTATTGTATGTATGGCCAAGGGAGAGGAATTCAATGGTCCATATCTTGCTATCGAGGCCGGAATGATGCAAAAGCTTCTTGTCAAAGGACTTCATCAAACGAGAAAGTATGGAGTTCCCGCTGCCTTCTTTCGTGAGTACCTCAACACATCGAAGCATGTGAAATGCTTTGATTCATATGCTAATGGGAAATACGTCCATTATCCCGAGTACTCTATCTCGAATGTCAATCAAAAGAGATACAAGAAGTACAATAAGTAAACTAGATGTAAACAAGAAAACTCTAACTAGATGGGAGCTGTGAAGTTTACGCATCGGCGATCTCATGAAATCGTCATTTTTACGAGAAAAACATTCCACGTGTAAGCCAGTGAAGTTTAGTGGCATTATCGAAAATGTTTCGATGTTTGCCATGAGTATAGAAATAGTACTTTTTCTTGTACTTTTTGGCGTTTTTAATTTGAGTTGCATGTAGAGGCAAATTGATGTGGTGATAATGATATATAGAATGTATAGTAATAGATAGACACGAAGATAGAGTAACTAATTAATTATTATAATTGACCATGGCAACTGAATTAGGACGGAAAGCATCAGAGGCGTACACGGCTGCGGCTGCATTAGCTAATCCATATACAAAAAAATTAGCAGAGGCGATTGCTAATGCAACTAAGGAGGGTAAGGAAGGATTAAGAAAGAGTGGTGCAGGAGATAGTGATACATTTGGTTTTTTAGATAATATGTGTGGGCCAATGTTACGTAATTTTAATAATGGAGATGATGATGATGACGATTTAGATGATTTAACTGAAAGAGAACCACGCAATAGTAGAAGTAGAGGAGGTCGTAATAATAATAATCGAAGGTCAAGTGGTAGACGACCGCAAAGTTCATTATCGTATGATTACGACGATGAAACGAATGCAACGGATATAACGGGAAGTTATGATGAAGATGATGATACATATGATGATGATGAACCGCCTAGAAGAGGTAGTAGTAGAAAATCACGAAATAGCAATAGAGGACGAGATCGCAAGCCAAGGAATTACGATGATAATAATAGCGAGTCAGAGTATGATGATGATACTACCAAGGGGGATTCAATAACTGATGCTTCTAGTGCATATTATCATGATTCGAAGAAGGATAAAAAGTCTTCTAAATCGAAGAGTAATAATGATGGTACAGGAGAAAAGTTAATTACCCAACCATTAGCATCAGGATTCGCCAAACGATGTTACTTTACTAAAGCTGGTATTGGCCGAACGTCTCAACATTACGAGGGGTTAACATTAACTGGTAACACTGTACTAATGTTGGCTGCTGCGATGAAACTAAAGGGTTGTCCAACAATATGTGATGAAGATTTACGCAGAGTTGAACAGACATATCCAAATCAGTTTAGTCGATTACCTGATGAGTTATTATTAAGCAGTGGATGGAGGCGTATATCAAAGTATTGCCACTTTAGTCATAAGCCATTACCCGACGGTGTACCATTTTTCCATTCACGAAAGAGATGTCATCCCAATGGTGGGTTTTACTTCCTCTTATGTTCAGCGGTTGGTATGACAAGATTATTAGACGTCGAACCATTGAATAAGGATGCATTAACATTACTCGAGACAGACTTTCCATTAACATGTGATAAGGCACCCAATTTTTTAATGGGGGATCCTAATGAATGGACACTTGTTAATAAATTTTGTTTCTTCTCGGGCGGTCCTATCAATATTGAAGAGGATGTATATTACCGTGCCGAGTTGGGAGGCACTGCTATATTTATGTTGGCATTTTTAAGTCCAAGTTTAAGTCCTGAGGAATTGTATCGGTTAAAACAGCCTGCAGTAGCCGAGGGACAACAGGAAGGTGGTGACACTGGTCCACTCAAGAGTGTGGCAGCAGTGGAGGAAGTAGAATCAGTTTACGATTTAACAGAACGGGATTTTGATGACTTGAAATTATACCACTTGGGTCCATGTCGCGCTTTACCACCGTATCTGTTACACCCCGAGGCTTGGATAAAGGTGCTACCACCACACTTTTTAGCCGCACGGGAGGAGGCTATGAGAATAGCACAAGAATTTGAGGGCCCATTGCCAGTGGCCCCAATAGTTGTACCACAGGGACAAGGCGATGAAGGGGGAGATAATATGATGGGAGGAGAAAATTCTGGGGGGTATGTCGAGTTGGGTCAAGCGGGACATCCTAGTTCAAGGGGTGGGAATATGCCTCCACAAACAGGTCCGGGATATCCTCCTCAGCAATATTCGGGGATGCAAGATCCCAATGCACCCTATTATCCACCACCGCCACCACAACAAGGAGGACCGGGAGGAATTGATCAAGCTGGATTTCCACAACAACAGCCACAGCATCATCATCAACAGCAACAGTATGGCATGGAACCAGCACCATTGGATGGTGATATGAATTACTACTATGGAGGAATGCCGCCACAGCAGCCTGGTGGTCAACATTCTCAATTCCAACAACCCATGCAGCAGATGAATCACAATCCATATGGAAATCCAAACATGGGTGCCCCTAGTCCTGATAGGATGAATGCTGGACAGTACAATTCTGGTCAGCATCAACAATATGAAAATGCTCCTCATTGGAGAGATATCCAAGAAGAGGGAGCTTTTGGTGGAGGAACCCCGTGAGTATATTTTAATGTTGCGTTTTCATGACATCTCTTTTCTCAAAATGTCGTTCTAACACTCAATACCATATGCCATCTTGTTATTATTCAGTCATGATGAGTCAGGGATGTATGGAGGAGGAGGCGGAGGAGGAATGTACGGAGGCGATATGAACAATGGAGCTGGTGGAATGATACAACATCAAACAGTTGATGGCCAAATGGGCATGGACCCACCAATGATGGATCCAGATGGTCAGTATCCTGGAAATGCCCAAGGGGCTTCTGATATTGGTTTGCCTCAGGATCAGTATCAAGGCGGTGAAGATAGGCCTCCTCAAAGGCAAGACTTGTCTACCAAGCTTGGTGTCAAAGGAACACATACTCCCGGAGGAGAGGGAACAGTGGGAGATGATAGTACATGGGATTCACGAACAGATGGCGACTATTCGGAGGTATCATCTGCGTTCACTGATAATACAAATCCCAATGAACGCAATTCTCGACGAGCTTTAATATTGCAAATGGCCAAGGCGCGGATGAAAAACAGTAAGGTTTCCGAGAAAAAAGAAGAGGGAAATCTTGAGACACCTCAAGAGAGTATGGGCCAGGATGATGTGTCGGCAGGTATGTCCGGTCTAGAGTTGGATTAGACTTGGCTTCTTGTTGGATTTGACTCATGATTAAGAGCAATACGTCCCCCAAAAAGTGGAATTATATGTTATGTGTATAGAGTGTGTGTGGTGTACCTGTATTCCGAGTATGACACAATAGTATCATGAATGATAATAGAGAATAGAGAGATGATAGTTATTAGTCACACGACCTTTACATCTAAATTATAATCTATCACTCAACCTATGCTGGTGCATATATTTGCACATACATTATACACATCAATGATTTAAATTTCATGCTTTTGAGGAGTCCTTGGAATGAAGAGAAACATACTTCTTTATATCCGCGGCTTTATCACTGTTTCCCATCTCGATATGGATCTGTGCAATTGTCTTCAAAACATTGATGACTGTAAAATGCTTGTCCCCATGTGCATTCCTATATCCCGTCAGCGCCTTGGCACTTGCTTTCAGTGCCAGTTCAAGCTTCTTCCTTTCGTGATGTACAGCTGAAATTAATACCCATACTTCACTAACAGACGGATGAAGTTCACCATTTAGGGCCTCTCTCATATATACCGCAAGACAGAAACAGTCTAAAGCCTCTTCATATCGAGTAAGTGATCTGTATGCCAACCCAAGACGAATACGAGCATCAATAGTTTGTACATCATTATCACCCAATTTGGCCTGGTAGATAGTGAATGCCTCCTCAAGTAGAAGTAAAGCAAACTCTTTTGATTTGTCACTATCGATGGCACTAGTATTCCGAGGTATGCATAGTTCGCTACCCATGTTCATATACAAGTCAGCTACAGGAATACTTTGCATACCATGAGTCCTCGATGCAGACTCAACTTCTACCATGAATTGCTTACACCTCAATTGATGAGATGACGTAGCTGAGCCTTTCATACTATCCTGCTTTGATACCATGGCAGGATCGCTATCACTTCGATTACTACCATCTAGTCCTCCAACACTGCTACTACCCTTATTGTCAATAGACTTTGTCAATTGCAATTGTTGACTGAATGTCTTTAGTCTTTCATCAATAACACTATCCTCTTCTCCCCGATCAGATCCTTCGCTTGTAATACCACCATTATTATTAGATGCATTGTCATCATCACGAGATTCCATCAATGCTAGGCCATCAATACAGTTACCACATATAGCATCATGGATCATATCGACTTCACACCAGGGCATTGTATCCCCACATAGGATTGCTGATCGCGAATCAGCTGTATCTGATCGCTCTCCAACAACTTGGACAGTGAGTACCTCTGGCGATGTCATTTTTTGCTGTTGTTGTTCTTGTGATACTAGTACTAATATTCTGTTATCAAAAAAAGAGTATGAAGGTCGATTTAAGAACATCTTCAGTGAGTGAAGAGCGAGGTGTGAAATAATTCAAAAAAAAAAGGATTAGGATACCGCTAAGGTACCATATTACCCTTTACAGAATAGTTAATTAGAATATGGGCTTTTATTGGAGGCCTTGGCTCAGCTTTACTTTATGGAAATGATCCTTTACCATGTCCCGAGTTGAAACGACAAGATGATACTATATGTGTCAATGCAGAAGCAGCCTATAAACTTGCCTGCTCTACTAAGATGCCTCATGGTATCCTTCGACGTGCCATGATATTTGGAAGAGGAAGAATCCTAATCTTTCGTTCAGTGGTTCATACAAGGCTATGGATCCTATGACTTGGTTTAATCAACAACTTGGTTTAGTTACTTGCAATGTTGTTTCTTCTCATCTCATCAGAGCTCATGGTAAGAATAGAACTAAACGTCCTGTTCGATGCCTTGTAGATGAGGAATGCCAGTGTCCGGATAAGATAGAACATTGGGAACTACCTCCCTCGGAGAGCGATCTGTGTTGTGCCGAGTGCATTACTCATGATGATACTTTGGACTGTGCCAGTGGCGAGTCACCCCCTGAGGTCGATACGTAGATAGACCCTAAATAAACTAAAGGCACCCCCCCCCCTAAGTTAGAGTACCTTAGTAAAGTCTGATTGAGGACAGCTTGTCTCGTGAGAGATGCTAGTCATGATTTGGCCCTCAGTTTATCCAACCTATTACTTCAAAGTATTAAATCTAACCTGGCTGATGATACATTCAATAAAGTATTGTTGTATCTCAATCCTTCTGACTGTTCCCAATGTATCTTCTAATTCTATAGCTCATCCTTATCACCAACCATTTGCCTGAGTAAGAAAATTCGTGTATCAATCCAAGCCTTCAACTCTTCTTTCATTCCGCCTCCACTACCAATCTTTGTCAGTCGGCTAATCTCTTCTTCTAATACATCAGCATCACCTCCATACTTTGTATTTGCCTTTGCTATGTAGGTTTTCATTTTATCGTCACATCCTTCCAATGTCTTTGGATCACATTTCAAAGCAATGACTTTTTCTCCTTTAATCTCAATCATTTCAATGATGAAAACTAAAGCCGAATCACCAGGTATCTTGGGCGGTGATCCACGGTCTCCATATGCTAGATCAGAAGGAATGTATAGCTCCCATTTATCTCCTTCTACCATGAGCTGCATAGCTTCTGTCCAGCTGTAAATGTTACATTATTGCGAAAGATAATGAGTTGAGATATTGTATACGTATATGATAATTGCTGCATACACTAACTTACCCTCCGATAACTTGGTTTGGGGCAAATGTAGTAGGTTCCCTAATGTAAGAAGAGCGAGCATGAATTGCGATTAGACGGTATATGAATTTGATAGAAACAAAGAAAATATGTACACAAGATAATAAGATGATAGTAGGTACATAAACAAACAAAGCACACATATATACTCACCCTCTAGAATACGAAGAATCAAACTCAGATCCATCGATTAATTTACCCCCGTAATGGCATAGACACGGACTATTTACCTTGGGATGGAAGGCGCCACTACCCTTTTCTAGTACTTTGTATCTAAGGCCTGGAAGATGCGCGTTACCATTGTTTGTGAAGATGAAAGAGAGGTGATTATAACATATGTTAGTACATACGATATGCAATGGCAATCAATAAAGGTTCCCAAGCAAAGGTGAAACAAACTTTCCTGATGGCAGAGTAATGACCCCTTTTTCTTTACTCTTCTCTTCAAGGTATTTTGTGCCGGCTTCATCTGTCGCTGACACGAAACATGCAACAGCCAATAGACTAAATATATAACGTATGAAGTAGGATGCAATCATTGTAGTAGGTAGTAGAAGTGTATTATTGAGTTCACCACTAGATAAAGTTGGATTTGGTATTGGATAAAGATTTTGACTAATCTTCCTGTTTTATATAGTAGTATGCAGCTAACAAGCTAATACACTATTCAATCATATATTTTAGGAATTATGGTATGAGTTACTACTTGTCATAGGTATAATAAACTCTACTCACGGGAATCTGTGGAGAGCAAACCACTCATAGTGGAAACTTAAAGTACAAAAGATGAAATAATTGGCAAGCTAACCCACGATGTACGCTTCCTTTTGGCCGGGGGCGACGACGACTTATTAGTAGTGTAGGTAGGACATACCTAGTACGGTGGTGTGTGTGTGCGTGGTTGGCCGCACCTATACGTATTAATAGCAAAGATGTCAACTTCTACAGCCGATATGCAAGCAGAATTGCAATATTTGAGACAGAGGAATATTGGTAAGAGTACTTATTTGTTTGAGAAGGTTCATTTTTTATTATTTGTTTTGGGGGCACATCTCTCATTACTCTCTACGTATGTACTTCAATCGTTGCATGCATTATATTACACAAACATTCTACACAGATTTGCAATCACAAGTAGAACAGTTATCAGCAAATCAAGTTATATTAACAGATAAATTACTAGATTCAGCTACCGCACATGCATCAATTGAGAAAGACGAGAGTGCATCAGATTTTGTTAGAAAGTTATCATCTCCATCTAATAATGGGTTGCATAGACGAACAATATCTTCACCTATTAGCTCTAGTAAAGAGAGTGATGGCGATACTAAGAAAAGTGTCAATAAACAACGATCATGGTCTGCATCTCCAAAAAACAAAACTCGTGGCTTGAAGTCAAAGACGTCAGATATTGATAATCAATCTACTACTAACAATAATCAATCTATTGGTTTTGATAACGAGTATATAAATAATGCATCTCCAGATAGAATAGCAAAGAATAGTGCAAAGCGGTATCAGCCACCACGGTTTAATCCACTATCAATAGAACAAGGAGATGGAACTCTGGAAGTGAAACCAAATGATCATATAGACGAAGAATGTAATAACATTATGCATCAGGATAATAGTAGTAAACACATGAAACCAGGCTGGTCCGGTGGATCACAATCATCGGAAGATTCGATAGCTAAGATATTCCCACCGTTTAAAGATCAAATTAAGGAACGAGCAGGCTGGTTAATAGGATTACTATTCTTACAATCAATGTCATCCTTTATTATACAATATAACGAGCAATTCTTGGCTGACAATATGGTCCTTGTGCAGTTTCTAACGATGCTTGTTGGAGCTGGTGGCAACGCTGGGAACCAAGCTGCAGTGAGAGTAATTAGATGTTTGGCTGTAGGTACTCTTAATAAACGGACAATGAAATTCTTCTTATTACAAGGTAAGGGCAATAAATGATTATGAGCTTATGACATTTATGATTTTCTTTCTCAAACACATGATATGTATGTACACAAAACCGTAACAGAGACGAAAATGGCATTCGGTCTTAGTTTATTGATTGGTCTTACAGCTTTCGTTAGAGCATCTTTGTTTCGTGTGGCTTGGGGTGAGACAATTGCAATTACAACATCTGTATGTGTAATTGTTGCTTCGTCTGTTGCAATCGGCTCGACACTGCCACTATGTATGAAGAAGGTAGGGATAGATCCAGGCAAGTCCGAGTTTGTATTGTTTTATCATGTTGAATTCGTTTGCTCATATGAAGTCTCAATGATTTGGCAACTTTATTTGAACTGTATTTGCCTTCGTTTGATTGTCTTTGCAACCCATATGTACTAACATAAGTTGTGTTACCTCTCTTTCATCATCATAAATCGTGATAACCTTATCTTTCAGCACATTCGAGTACAACGATACAGGTTATCATGGATATATTAGGTGTACTTATCACAGTATGTGTCAGTTCATTTGTTCTTAGCTTCAAAGTGTTTGATAACACAAACACAAACAATGGCTAATACTTGCTACTCATCTAACCTAAACTTACATATTATCTACCTAACTGTTCTACTACTTTTGCATTAGCTCGACCTTTGCATGTGCTCCCCACTCTTTATAAGACATCTCAGCACACTTGAAGTGATGTTGAGCCCAATACTCATCATAGCTTTGAAAGTATGTCCCAGCGAGCTCATGAAAAAGTGACTTGTCTTGTTTCATGCCGCTTTTGCTTGCAGCAGCAATTGCCGACTTGTAATTTGTCTCTGTCTTCTTCTTATTACCCTTCACTGCACTCAACTCAGCTTCGAGAAGATATAGAATATGCACAAGGTTAAGATTGCCTCTTTTCACCAAAAGTCTAACAATCTTCAACGACTTCATACCCTTTCCCTTTTTCTTTGTTCGGAAGAAGACAAGAGTTTCAAGAAATAAGAGCCGAGTCCGAGTTGCATAGCCCGTCGAAGTCAAGTCACCAGCTTCTATCAGCAACTTTAATGCTTCTTTCCACCTACCAAATATCACAAGTACCTCAAGATTTAATACAATCGTATAAACACGAAGCATTTGATCACTATTTCCCTCAGCTTCAGATATGATGTCATCAAAGCTTACTTCTATCTTGATACCTCTCAGAGTTTTGATTGCAGCAAGGCATGATAAGGGTTGCATCTTGCAACAATTTAATTGGGATAGAATAATTGCATACGTTTCAAGTTCTGTTTGAAGAGTTTGGAGTGGACGAGCTGCATAAAACAGATGAAGACAACGAGTTGAAAGGTTGCGAGCCGCACTCTCGGTATCACCTATTTGCAAACCCAACTGATAGCCATCTAATGTTGGTGATAGAGTCACTTGGAGAGGAGAGGTATAGGGCGTGATAGATTGACATAAATAATGGCAGCGACACTTTAGTCTACTCATCCCAGGCAAGGAGAGTAGCAAGTCTACTATCCTCACCATTTCTTGACCTTCCTGTAACTTATTAAACATATTACTAACAATTTATGAGTGTTTATAGCCTCACAATAGTGATAAAGTATTCAAATCATTCTTACCATTGGACTAGCCCAAAGGACGCAAATGCATAACTTGTGGATGCATTTATACCATTCTTTAAAGACGTTTGAATAAGGATAAAAGAGATGAGGGGGACAATACTTGGCTGTACAACCTCTGCCGAAAGTGACATTAGTTCAAGTATGCGATTTCCAAATATGATCCTTTCGTCCGTGAGCCTTGGAAGACTTGCAACATCTTTGGCTGATTTGTTCTTCAATGCTCGCAATGTCTTCGAATACTCTTTAAGTAATTGATATTTTGATGCGGGCTTGTTGGGAGGTGTATACAATCCAAGTTGTTGACGTATGTTAGTGCATAGCTTGATACTTTCCTCAAACTCGTTAGTACTTCTCAGTGCTAGTATTTTTACCTCGTATAATCTAAACTTGGCATGAAGCGGTATGCTTCCCCAGCTTAGGACTAAGTCAATGAGTACTTTCATCTCACCAATATCCCCCAGGATGTAGGCTACATTTGCACCTTCAGAACACAACTGAAGCATGGTAGAAAAGTCGTCTTGCCAAGCCGTCGCGCCAAGCAAGATACACCCTTGTTGTTATTGATAATGTAAAATGATACCGTCAGTGTTTAAGTTCAGAGAAAAGGAGATTCATACAGTTTTGTCTTACCTTCTTTGAAGTATTTTGCAGCTGAATCAAACGCAGCGTTATCGCTTGCTCTCAACCCAGCTTGCAGATTCATGTGAGCTAAAGCCTTTCGATCCCCCTTTGATAGAGTTGGGCGCCCACAATTTCTCAGACTGACAACAACAAATAGATTCTCTTCAATATCTACTTCATCAAGAGTTTGGAACATGTAATTTCCAATATCCCCACGAAACTTATCTCTTACGTCACTTTCATTTGATATTAGCTGTATGGCGGCAGATTGTATCTTATCGTGACTGAAGCTAATGATATCTTCGTCGAGGTCCTTTTCCCACAAACCTTCTTTTACATAACCATCGACACACAACTTAATGAGAGACGGTACATCATCATCTGGTAATTCCCATCCCCTCATCTTTTCAGCGATCAAGGTTATGATACGAAGCGAAAATGATGCTCCGAGACAGGCAGCAACTTTAATGATAGTTTGTTGCGCGTGCTTGAACCCCTTGAGCTTATTTATCATCACAGTGGCAACATTTTGAGTAACCAACTGCGACTTGACTTCCTCATCATCCCACACCCACATCATACTTCCGAAATTATACTGTAGTAACTCTTGATCGTGAAGTGATCTTAAGAACATTAGCACAAAGAACGCATTGCCATCAGTCTTCTGGTGGACAGTAGTAGCAAGAGTTGACACGACATCTTCATCTCCTTCCATTCCCATTGCTTCAGACACTAGCGATTTCACATTATCAGGGGTAAGGTTACCAATATTGATTGTACTAATTTGACTATCACCAAGCTGTTTTATTTCTCTCATATGTAATGTAAGAGGGTGGGATCTGTACATCATAAAGGTTAGAAAAAGGGCACAAGATGTGTGTCAAAGGTTTCCCGTCATATGCATACGCAACTTACTCTGACACTTCATCTGAACGATAGGCTCCAACCAGAAGAAGAGATGGCAAGTCGACATCCAACGATAGACTCTTGAGAAGGTCCAAAGTTGGCGAGTCACTCCACTGCAGATCGTCAATGAACAGTACAACACCTCTCACATGGGTGCAAATGATTCTCAACAACCGTTTAATAGCATACTGAAGTTTCGATGCAGCTCCCTTTCCTACAGCTGATGAACTTTCTATCTCAGTACTATCCCGCCTACTCAACTCAGTTCTTCTCTGACTTATGTTTAGCATAATAAATAGGTCAGCACAACCAGGCATTGTTTGAACTAGAAGCGTTTGTTCTTGTTCTGTAAATTGCTCATTGATATCAGAAACTATATTCTGCAGTATATCGCCACCGTCTTCTTTGACCATGATTTGTTTTGTTAGCTGTGCCATAGCATCTATAAACGCGGATAGTGGCAGAGCTGTATTGTTAAGATCTGCACGAGGAAGAAAATGTCAGAAGAAAGTGAGTACGACAATCTATTGATATCATACCAATATCATATGTTATGCTTACCAAACTTTCCACTCGCAAAAATGATGCCTCTCTCTGACGCTTGGTTTTTAAGACCTCTGTTTACCAAAGCAGATTTACCTACAGTGTGTGTGAGTGTGTGTCGTGTTATAATCAATTTGAGCAATATATCTACACAAACATTTGTAATATAACACATATAATATTATGTCTTGTACATACCGGTCCCAGACACCCCTGAGACCAACAATAACTCAGGCCGACTATCATCATCTAATTTAACTAACTTTGAATTGAGCAACTTTAAATCATCCTCACGTCCATGTAACTTCATATTAGCAAGATGCAATTGTGCCAATGTGGTTCTCTGTCTTACCAACTTTCGACGGTTACTACTTTCGACTGCTGATGCTCTTAATACTTGATCAGAAAGCTGTTGTGTGTTGAAAGATGATTTGTTGTTATCATCGGCTTCAGAAAAGCTGGCCGCATTTGGTTGGGCAGGCCTCCTTTGCATACTTTTATTTGTTATATTTGGATGATGTATCTTTTATCGATATAATATATGACAACTAATGCCTTCCGTTTATTTGCAATTATCGTCCATGCGTATATTATTACTAACCACTCAACAACATAGGTAATGTTGATTCTGATGCTGAGTATTGTACTATAAATCTATGTACTTAGCATAATATACCGTATGGTTGGAATGAAATGCAAAAATTAAATTTAGCGAATTTATTTTGCAATGAAAACTTGGAGTTAGAGCTTCGTTCTTTTTACGGGAACTAGCTCATAATCTCAACTAGTTCCCATTGAAATAACAGAGGACCTAGTACATATCTTCATTGCTAAATAAATTCGCTAAATTTGAGAGTGGTTCAAATTATCACCCATGGAGGATCGAACTCGTGACTTTTTTATGAGTGTGAAAGGTAGTCAAGACTACAAATTTACATGGATACCTTCCTTCGCAGGCGAATATGAAAAATCAGCTCAACATTGGATGCATCATAACTTACACACTAAATGTGTTATGACACTATATGATGCATCAATGGATAGCTCTTTACATAAGCTTTCCATCGATGTATGGGTCGGCTATGGAAACTTCACCTGAAAAAAATTTATTGCATAACATTCCAAACATACGGTAGCATCCTCTCTGATCAGCTGATCAGCAAACAGATCTCTCAGCTATTTTGACAAGCCCACTGGCCTTCGCCTTCGCTATTTATTTAGAACCACCAATCCAAATAGGGTCAATATGGATGGCTTGCTGCTTTAGTATAGGCTGTAGATATAGTACCTTACAACGCAGATACTCACTCTTCAAAACATTGTCAATCGTTAGCGGTAATTCTCACACAAGTATTAACATTCACATTAAGAAAATTATGAGTTCCATCAACTCGAGTAATAGATATGATGATACTGAAAGAAAGTTTGGTATATCATCGTATACATCAACTCATGAAGGGTTTGCTGCAGTTGTTAAGGGTCGATATTCAGACTTTGTTGTACATGAAGGTAAGTCTAGCATATGTGCATATGATGTGTGCAGTATATAATATGAATTTGATGTGATGTGCAATATTCTACACATAGAATCTCAAATTATATTATCTTCTCCATCTTTTAGTTGACTTAAATGGTAATATTGCTCGGCTTGATAGTTTGGAAACTCCACAGCAACAGAAGAAGGATGAATCTACTGCAATAGCTGTAGAAGCCAATAAAGATATAGCTGAGAATAAAGTTTTTGATGGCAATAGAAAGAGAAAGCTATCTGAAAGTGCTGAAGATAAGCCTGCACATGCTGCAGCTATTAAAACAGATGAAGAAGTAGTCAAGAAGGATGAACCAAAGGTTGTTGATTGGGATAGTTGTAAGCAGGATCTTGTCAATCTCATTGGTGAAACACCAGCGAATGAATTGATTTCATTTCTACAACAACATGAAAGTACTACAAATGAATCAAAGATGGATGATGATAACAACAAAATAAAAGAAGAAGTACAAAAGTATTACACTCTTCCATTAATATCCGATAAACAAGTACGTCGATCTATACACGTTTTAATCAAGTCACTGTCTTTTAATAGAATTGCAAAGGCCGACAATGCGGATGGTAAGATACGAATATGGCATGTCAAATTTGTCAATGATATGCCAGCTGATACACACCGATGGTCAAATAATAACAATTCAAATAAAAAGAAGAATGGTAGAGGAGGTGGTGGTGGAAATGACAACAGGAATAAGAAACCTTGGCCTAGTGATCGTCCGAATTTTCTACGATTTGTTTTATACAAGGAAAATGTTGATACAACAACTGCAGCAAAGGACGTGTCACGTATGTCTCATCTTAATCCTAAACGAGGTATTAACTATGCAGGTATGAAGGATAAACGGGGTATTACTACCCAATTTTGTTCTGTATATCGTATTGAGAAGGAGCAGTTATTAGCCGTGAATAAAGAGATGACATATGGCCAAGATGGATCGGCTGAAAATCTTGGTGGTGGAGGAAATAGTACGTCCAGGGGACAGAATATTATCAAACTTGGTAACTTTGTCTATTCTGATCAAGAAGTTAGGTTGGGAACACTATCGGGAAATCGTTTCGATATAGTATTGCGGAATGTTGATGTTGGACAAGATATAACCAGCAGTTTACATGATAGGAAACAGTTGGTACAGCAAAAGTTAGAAGCCGCTGGCAGGGCATTCCAATCAAATGGATTCATCAATTACTTTGGTATGCAACGGTTTGGTAAGTTTCACGATACACATGAAGTTGGGATTGCAGTCTTAAAAGGGGATTTTGAAGAAGCAGTTAATATCATAATGAGAGAGAAATCTGATGAGTATCCTCGTATTGCAGAGGCACGCAAACAATGGGCAGGAAGATTCAAAGACGTTGATGTATCCAAAGATGAGAATGCCGCAAGAGAAGCTGAAATGAAGTGTTCACGATCGATAATTAGAGATCTGGGAAGGTTCATGAATTGTGAGAAGAGTATTATTAACAATCTCATGCGAAGACCAAGAGATTACAAAAGGGCGTTTGGATCAATTGCCAAGCATATGCGGTCAATGTTCCTTCATGCTTATCAAAGCTATCTATTTAATATGGTAGCATCACACAGAATAGAAACAGGAGGGAGTACAGAGGTGAGAGTTGGAGATTTGGTATTAATTGAGGATAGACCATCAGATAAAGGTGGCGGCGGTACAAGTGGACTGAAAGGGAAGTCCGTTAAGTTGGTAGATGAGCAAGATTTGAAGAATTACAACATTACCGACGTAGTACTTCCTCTAGCTGGTAGTAAGATCATATATCCTGGTGGAAGTTGTGGCGAACTATTCGACGAACTACTGCAAAAGGATGGTATTAGTAAGGTCGACTTTAAAAAGATTGGAAATATGGATCGAGAGCTGTCGCTTGGAGGTGACTATAGGAAACTTATTTGCAAACCTTCTGATGTCACATTTGAAGTGAAAGCATATAAAGATCCTCTGCAGCCACTACTTCAAACAGATTTGATGAAAGTGAAGGGAATTGATGTTGATGCAATCACTCTTAGCAGTAGCAGTAGTGAAGAACAAGCCGAGAAGAGTGATATAAGTGCAGCAGATACCGGAGGAGACGACACTATTCTATTTGCCATGATTTGTGGATTCTCATTACCACCATCATCATATGCAACAATTGCCTTACGAGAATTGACTAAGCGACCCACTGTAGCTGAGTATCAGAGTAAGCTTGAAATGAGTGGGAAATGCGAGCGTAATATTAATTTGTGATGTAGACTGGACTTAACAGAATATAGTATAAACAAGCCTACTATTTACATACTCTACAATATACTTACATTGATCAATCATGAGGGAATATACTAACATGATCAATCACGGATGGATCTTCTCTTAATAGATGATAAATGATAGTGATATGATCAGCTTCTGATTCATCATCGTTCTCTTCAACAACATCATCCCTTTCCACTGAAGCATTTCCTCTAGCAACAAAACCGGGACGACTCGCGAGGTCAGAAGTGTACTTGACTACTGCACAATCCTTAACATGAGGAAGAGCAGCCTGCATGAAAGGGAACAATCCACTCTTGCCATCCCTTTCTTGAAGTGCTGACGAGCTTGCTTGTAATAGCTCTGATATGATTTCAAGTGCAATCGAAACATGAGTATGACGATGTTTTTGTAAAGAAATCCGAGCCTCTGCTTGCAACGAATTACGTCTAGCCCTCCCCATTACGATCGAAGTGACTAGTGAGTCGATCGCACAATGCAATGGAAGTTGTTTGTTGTTATCAAATGTGCTGGGGGCATTCTTGTGACTTTCGATAATAACCTCCTTCAACAATGTTAAAGTTTCATCAGCTAAAGATGCGTGTCTACTTTCAAGAAGGGCTGAGCCAGGTGGCTCCCAACCAATCCCTCGCAAGGCAACCTTGTGAAGAGGAAGTTGACCGTTACTATCACATATATGTAGCTGGTCAGAGAAGAGTTTGATACAAATCAATGCCACAGCAGCCGGGCAACTGGCTCTACTTCCCCTGCAAGCTCCATGGACCAAATATTGCTTGTTTGTTTGTCCTTGAGGTAGTGTTTGCCACAGTTTCTTTCTTGCTGATGCATAGGAGAAATCAAGACCGTCCGTGTTAGATTCCCTTGCACATTCCTCAGCATCCGATGCCGCATTTGCAGCATGAATGAGATATGTAAACTTCTCAAATGCATATAGAATGAACTCTTCCTTGGCTGACATGGAAACATCTGCTGGCAACTCATTGTTACTTGAAGAATCAAACGAAGCTAATTGTCTCATTCTCCGCTGTTGTAAATACTTGAGCTTTAGTAACACAGTGATTGCATGATCAGCAGCAATATATTCGATACTCTCAAAGCTTGAAGGAACATGTCTCATTCTAAGGAAGTCAACAGTTCTATCAATGTTGCGTGTTCTATATGCAATCGCGAGTGAGGATAGATGAGTGCATATAGGCATTTGAACATATGATAATCACAGGATACAATAATATCAACCTACCTTTGAAGGTACTCTGTATCAAACATAAATTGGTCAGAAGATCGCTCAAAGTCACCAGCAACAACATCCCTGTCAGCATCAAACCCACCCAATATACTGCGGGAAGGAAAGTTTGAGGTTAATGTTTCATTTTCATGAAATGCAAGATCTTGTTCTTGAGTATCTCGTCCACCGAATCTGTCCATCAACCCGTCAACAAACCGAATCCACAACCATCGTAACGGAGTTCTCCCACTTGCATCTCTAACAAGCACCGATCGAGGATCAGACTCGGCCAAGAGTCGTATGGATCGTGCGCATTCATTCCTCATACACGTGAAATGTAGAGGGAGCTCACCCCTTGCATTGCAGCACAACATCGCGGGGCCATCCAATGTGGGGCATGGTTCAAGGCGTGTAGATGTGTCCTTTTGATTACTTGTTGTGCCATTGGTCTTTAAAAATCTAGCCTCAGCATCGAGTAGCAGTCTTATGGTATCCGGACATCTACCATGAAACACAGCTGAGTGAAGAGGCGTGTAATCACTGATTAACAAGCACGCTGCTCTAGGGAAGGCGTCTAACATGATTCGAACTAGGCAGAATATCCTGTACTCGAGAGCTGTTTGGTAATCATATCGTGGTCGGCCATGGGGTACTAAACCCATTTGCACGCCAGGATGTTCAGTGCCAATATCTTCTTGCTCATTTGCACTAGATATGAATGCATCATATCGGGGATCGTCTTCACCATGAAAGTTTGCCGAATCATCCGAGACACTACTACAGGTAGATCCATCATCTTCGTTTGTTTCATTGTCTTGGCAATTTGCTTCTCCTTCACTAGCACTTGCAGCACCCACCGACAAGGGACGAGGAGAAGACATCATTCTGTCATTTGGCGCACTTAGCCGCTCATGCGCTCTAAGTACTGCCATCATTGCCTCATCATCAGGAAAGAATGGGTTATTGTTTATCAATGGTGCTAATGCCGAAAAAGGGAATCCACCACCGACACCTCCACTAAAGATGTTGAACCCTTTGCCAACTGCTAGCCCCCTACCTCCTACATTCCTGCCACCCCCTCCACCCCCTCCACGTGGTAGCTGGAAGCCTTGATTAGGTTCCATAACTACATATATACTAGACTTGAGGGCTACTATCAGCGGCGTTTCTTCATACTCTCGCAAATCAGGTACTCCCACTGCTTCCGGACATGAATATACCAAATCTACATTGAAGGGAATATTGGTTGGTGTTTGATATATATATATATATATATATATATATATATATAAATAATACATATGAATATAAATAATACATTGTACTTACCACGAACGGCACCAAGTAGAGGATCATAGAGACAATCTTGATACTCATCTTCATCTAAATACTTCTTGGCCCTTGCTCTTGATGTTCTTCTCCGATGGGTAGAGTTATCACTCGATTCCACATTCTTTAGGGTGCTAGCCGATGTATCTTTTTTCCGACTTCTATCATCATCAAGCTCCAAACTCTTTCGTTTTATGGGGAGCTTTGTTGGCTCAGCTGCCACTTTTCTATCATCCTCTTCTGCATTAGACATTACCGCATCAAGCCGTGAACTACTATCGATTCTAACCGATGCTACTCGTCGTACTACCCGTTCATCAGGGTCTTTATCATTTGTATCCATATCGATATCTTTACGGCATGTGTTCATTCGTCTCAGATGACGCGCTGCTCGTCGTTCAACACGACGTAAATGTGCCTCCATACACCACCGCACCCCATCCCACGAGGAGTTCCGGGCGTCTAGTTTCTTGTCATTGTCTTCCGCATCGTTTTCATCTCCACTACTACTTTCATCATCTTCCTCTACATCATGTCTAGCCTGCCACCTCCCCATACCAAAAGCGGGAGCTGCCGCTCCCCTGATCATAAAGTGGAGGGGCGTATTGCCATCTGCATCTTGAGCTAATGTTGCCCGAATGGAGGGATCAGTTTGTTGCGCTTGATTGGTCAGAGCAGATTGTGATTTGGAATCTTCTTCTTTCAGAAGAGTTTCGTCTGACTGTATTAATGTACGGACTGTTCGTCTCCATTCACGCAGACCTTTTAGAACACCATTGTGGGTATTTTTTCTCTTCTTCTTTCCTCCTTTGCATGGTTTAGTTCTTTTGGAAGTAGTAGAAGATATATTATCAGTCTTCTGTTGTATCTTCTTATCTCTGCTGTCATTATTGTTTGCATCATTCCCCATCAATAAAGTAGACCATCTACCTCGTTTTAATGGCATTTTGTGCAGAGGTCTAGGCCTTCCAACAATTTCATGTAATGGAGTACCTAACTGAGGTAAACACCTCCTTACTGCCGAATAATCTAATCCTAAAACAAGTTTGACAGTTGATGATGGAGCTGAATAGCGGCATGTCCAAGCTAATGGTGAGGCAGTGTCTAAACATGTCGAGAGAAGTCTGGGTGATGTTGGAGGAAGTTTGGTTATCTGATGCTGCTGCTGCTGTGATGGTGTATTATCTACTTCTGCACTTATGTTGTTTTTTCTTGTTGTGTGAGCATCATCTATTTGCTGGATATCCTCTTCATTAACTGGACTTTTATCAAAAGTATGAACACTGACAATCTCAGTTGTTAGATTACTCTCGCCTAATTTGGATGTGGATTTAATACGAGCAGCGGGCACAACAACTGCAGCTTCCTCATTTGAGATATTCATATCACTACTACTTTGCATTTTGCAATCGTTATTTGCAACTTGCTCCTTTTGCTGATTATCATCTCCCCCTTCATCCTTTGCAGCAGCAGCATTCTTTCGTTTCTTCTCTTCCTCTCTTTCAATAGCTAAACGTTTATGTAATACAATTTGCTCAGCTAATGCATGTGCTGCAGACCAATTCTGTTCATGACACCGGAGAGACAGTTGAAGATATCTTTCAGCTTGTTCTGCTACTTCTTGAGCTGCTTCTGAATGTGATGCTTCAGTGTTTGATTCACTTCCCGATGACATGATATTATATGTATATGACTATACCAAATTATGGGATAATGCAATATCTAGACATTATATTATTATCGATGATACAACATAGGAAATTAGGTAGAGATTATTTGCTACCCAGACAATAATAATATGTTAGGGAGGTGAATTATTATGTTGTGATGTATGTATATTGGGGTAGGAGTGAATTACTCTTCCATATTCGTAATTAGATCGTCGCATAAGAAGCACTACTAATAACATATTTGATGCTATTATCTCTAGCTAGCTCTAGCAATCTAGTTACCCTGAACTTTTCTTCTTGAGAAGCTTTATTCTATCTTAATAATGATGATAGTAGTCCCATGATCTATAGATCATCGGGTGCAG
>Ga0214481_100441_pt1 | contig 21375 bp, 17 predicted proteins | sample M1_20Mar14CPVII9_4_FD_165057 | JGI IMG/M metagenome (GOLD analysis project Ga0214481, IMG submission 165057) | Marine eukaryotic communities from Monterey Bay, California, United States - M1_20Mar14CPVII9sort6BwellG10 | ecosystem: Environmental > Aquatic > Marine > Unclassified | place: USA...
ATATGCATAAAATACAAAGAAACATGAATATAAAACATATACTCACCTGGAGTACTACCAAACAATCCACCAGATTTAGCAGCAGGCGTTGTTGTATCTTTAGACTTGTCTTTATCTGTAGTTGAATTTGTAGCTGCAGGGCCAAAGCTAAATCCTCCCGTACTTGGTGCAGCTGTTGTATTTGTTGAAGTTTTAGATGCATCTGCCGTCGTGTTTGTCGTTGTTGATGGTGCACCGAAACCAAACCCTCCCGAAGGTACAGGTGCCTTTGTTGTATCTGCCGCAGCTGGCGCTGGCGCTGCGCCAAACAATCCGCCACCACTTGGTTTTGTTTTTGATGCATCATCTGATTTTGATGGTGCTGCTGCAAAATTGAACCCTCCTCCACTACCTCCTGTTGTTGTTGAAGGGGCCGGTGCTGTAAAGTTAAATCCACCACCTGCCGCTGGGGCAGGTGCATTGGTCGAGGGTGCTCCAAAGCTAAATCCCATTGTACTATTGGACGCCGAGTTGATCTCCTAATAACAGAGTTGTGTTATTATCAGTTTTCATGTTAATATGAAAACTTTGTTTGGGTACAATATCCTTGGATAAAGTTTTGATAAGTTGTTGTAATTGAGTAGTAATAAAAGGTAGGAGGATGGTTAAATACAATAAACTCTTGATGCTAATATGCATCTTATCGTTACCATCATTTGGGCTGTCGTGGGGGATAGCACAAAAGAAGAGCAGTAGGAAGAAGATACAAGATAATACATCAACTAAAAAAATTATGGATGTAGATCATGAAAATACTATTGTAGATGATTATGATGACGAATATCCTCCATCGGATGAGGATATATTACATATGCTTGAAGAACTATTAGAAATGCCTAAAGATGAAAGAGTTGCATTAATGGAAGTATTAAAGATACTAGACGAGGAAGATATTGCCGACAGAAGTCGGAGTGACACCAATCCTTACTCATGGAAAGATATATCAATCAGTATAGTTGTGGCATCAGTTGTCATGCTATTCTTTATGCCCTGGGTATTGAACAAAATGAGGAGGAAACGAAACACAACAACCTTCTCTCATGAAGAAGAGCGAGAGATAGTCAGAGAGTATAGAGCTCGTCTTGCCGAGAAGAGAGCTACATCTGACGTACCGAGTATTGATAAGGTTGGTGGTGGTAAAGATAATGTATCCTCAACGAAAGGGAAGCACCAGATACTTGCCAAATCAATATCATCAAGTATGATGGGAAAAGATGAGATTGTAAGTGAAGATAAAGATGATAGCAAAATAAAAGATATCGAGAAGAAGTATACCACCAAGAATGAACCTGAAGAAGAAAGTAAAACAATTGAAGCCGAGGAATTAGAAGATGCTAAAAAGAAGTTGGAAGCCAGACAAAGGCACGAAAAGGCAATTGCAAAAGTTTTGGCAGCAAAGCAAAAGAGAGAGAAGCAGACGATGGAGGAGGAGGAGGCCGCCGTCTCAGAGCCTTCTCTTCTGACGATATATCTAATCCTGACATCATCCCCATCATCGCCTCGATTGGAACTTTCAATACCAAATGATATCTCAGCTTTGACTCTGCTCCGGCACGTGTCAGGTGAGACCGAGATACCACAAGACAAGATGAAACTCATCTTTTGTGGACGGGTAATCACTGAAAATATCCCTTCAATAGTCGATAATTTCTGTATTGTTAATGGGAGTACTCTGCATGTTGTGGGAAAGCCAAAGAAAAAGTCAATTTGGCAGCGCCGAGTAAATCCTTTTTCCAATCGAAGGGAGAATGTTGTACCCGACAGGCAAGTTGATAGGCGAGGATTAGTTGAAAGGGCTGAAGAAGAGAACCCGACTAGTAACGCTCTGCTTCATAAAGCAGCACGAGAAGGGGATTTAGAAACTCTTCGTAAAGCTGTAGCTGCCGGGGAGTACATGGCATTACATCGCCCTGATTCAAAGGGGTATACATGTCTACATGAAGCAATACATGGCGGGCAGCTTCAGGTAGTGAAGTTTCTACTTTACGAGCTCAATGCTGATGTGAATGTATGTACAAATGAAGGGGAACTCGGAACTCCACTCTTGTTGGCAACAAGAACTCATGGGAGCAATCATCCAATTACACAAATGATTCAAACTGTTCTTCGGGAAGGTCCATTTTATGAATAAGCAGTTGTGTGTTGTATTCTTTTTATAATACATAAAAACGTTATAGTTACATGAAATGCAGACTCATACTTTATTTAGTGATAAAACAGTATCTCTTCACATGCTAACTCTCATGTGTGTTATGTAAAGAGTAGTGACGGTGTGCTTTCATACCGTTTCCTAGATCACGCTCATAATGCTTGGCATACTTTGATATATGTACAAACTCCCAATCTTGGTCATCGTCACCAAGAGAATCGAGTATATTGTGGATTGGTTCTACTGGGTGCAAATTCCGTCTTAGTCCATTCGTTTCCATCGTACCATACATTGCTTCTAGAGCTTCAAAGTTTGAAAGTCCAGGCAGCTTATTCTTTCCAGGGTTGACGGTATAATCCATGCACTCTCCAAGGTCTGAATTATATACAGATTCGTCTGTGTGCCCCAATCCTAAACCATGCCCGATCTCATGACAACATACATAGGTTCTCAAATCATTATTTGCCCTAGAGAGGAACCGATCGTTGAGTTTAGCGGTTGAGTAAATAATATACCCGTTCTGTGTAACAAACTCATTGATACCTCGCCAATCAGTGTTGCCATAATCATCATTACAAACAATCATGGCCCCCATTACTGCTTTGCACTGAGGATCATTGACTCTTTCCACAATAAAACTCACTGCATCTGGCTCTCCATTATCCCACTCAACCATAACTTGACGAAAGGTCTCTTGCCAACCTTCATCTAAATTGTTAAGAACTCTCAACTCAAGACCTTTCCCTTTAGTTCTCCAAGGTGTGTTAACTCCCTGAGTTGAGCCAGCATGTCCTCCTTCCCAATCCCAGTTATCGCCTTTGAACCAATCAAAGGGAGAACCTGGTGGAAGTATACCATCATCTCCCAAACCAAACTGCTCACTCTCTCTATTGATAAATAGGAACAATACGACACATATACCAGCGCAGAACAAACATGACAATGCAGATTGAAAGGTTCGTTTCCGTCGTATTCTTTGTTGTCGTTGTTGTATAACTTGTGGATCTATAGGTTCATGATGTTGTATCTCCATATTCATATTATTATTATTATTGGCATCCAAACTTTGAGCTAAATATCGATCTCTTTCCTGTTGTTCAAATCTAGTTGCATCCTCCTGCTGTTGTATTAATTGAGCATGATAATGGTCTCGTTCTTCCTGTTCTGCTCTACTTGCTATTTCTTCTGGAGATAATGTAGTAGTAGTATCATTAAATCCAAATGCTGATGAAAGGCGTAGCTCATCTTCAATATTATATTGCTGTGTATTAATTGTATTGGAAGTAGAAGTAGTAGAGATAGTGGGAAGAGGTATTGATTGGTCATCTTCTTCTATAACAGTACCAACAACTACAGGTATCTCATGTTGATTGTGTGGTGCTACTACCTCCTCTTGCCGTCTCCGTATTGCTTCATCTTCAGCTTGGAATTGTTCAGAGAGTGCTCGAGCCAGCTCCTCATCGTTTGCTGTTTCATCAATCATATTATCTAATAGGTACTATGGTACTGTTAAACCTAACGCTCACCAACTTGTGTTCACTTTGTGCAAAGAGTATCTAAGATTTGCACAATATCTAGATCTTCATCAAAGTATGTTGAGTTTATATAGTATCGTAAACGTATGATAAAAGGTGATCACTTTGTGCAAAGAGTATCTAATAAGTAATAACGAGTGGTAGGTTTTATCAAATATCTAAATCAACCAACAAATATCATATAGCTGAGATTATATTATATCCAAACTATATGCGGTGATCGTATCAAAGGGTAGGTCCATGACTCACTCTCTTAGTAGGCTACTGCATAGGCTAATGCAATAATAAAAGAGGCGATATCTTAGTACAATAATGGTCATAGAAACAACCTCACTTTGATGTTTGATGTTAGTTTCACAACCTCACTTTGATGTTATTATGTGATGGATAATTCATAGTACATATAGGTGATTATGAAGGCAGGATGATGTGTCCTAGCTCGGTAGTTGATCGACAGTGACATTAATATAACGACCCCATCAGTGTGTTACTTATTAGGTATAGTTGATATATATCGATTGAAGTGACATATAATATATAATATGAATATGCTCTTTATGATATGCATTGCAGTGACTTCTTTGCAATCATACTGCAGGGCTTGGTCTACATTTACTCCATCATTTGTGACAAGAAAACATGTTATATCATCACCATCATCATTACCACATACGAAGATAAAAAGAAGATGTACTTACGACATAGTATCAATGAAAGTTAAAGTAGGATTAGTAGGATTGCCAAACGTTGGCAAATCTACTCTCTTTAATGCAATAGCACAAAAGTCAATCGCCGAAGCCAAGAACTTCCCTTTCTGTACAATAGAACCCAACATCACTCCTATACCAATACCTGATGGAAATCTTAGCAAACTCGCAACACTTGCAAAGAGTACAAAAGCTCTTCCAGCCAATATATTCTTGGTAGATGTAGCAGGATTGGTAAAGGGAGCATCGAGAGGAGAAGGACTTGGCAATAAATTCCTTGCAACAATAAGAGAATGTGATGTAATAATACATGTTGTTAGGACTTATATCGATGAAGATGTTGTTCATGTTGATGGGAAAGTAAACCCAATATCTGATGCCGAAGTTGTCAACTTGGAGTTGCTTCTTGCTGATATTGCTCATGTGCAAAGGCGTCTTGAAAAGAGCACATGCACAGGAGAGGAACGAGATGTTCTAGAGAACATAAAGAATGCATTAGAGGATGGAATACCTGCAAGATCGATAGGGCTTTCCTCTGATGAAAAGTTTGCAGTCAAATCAATGGGACTATTGACACTGAAACCAGTAATATACGCATACAATGTCGACGAAATAGACTTTGCATTAAACAGAGAAGAAATATTAGACTTGGCTGAAACATATATGAACAAGATACAATATTGTGATTTAGAAAAGGATACGTTCATGGTAGTTAGTGCAAAGCTAGAAGCTGATCTCAGCTCAATAGGGGGAGAAGATCGCATTGAATATATGGAAAACATAGGCTTTGTCGATGATAGTGAACAATTGTTGAGCTATCATGCACTACCGCTACTAGTAAAGGATGTTCTAGATTTATCATTAGTCTATACTGGACCTGGTGTGCCTCTAGAGAAGAGTCAAACAACAAAGACACATATCATATCATCAAGTAGTATGTCAGTTATATCTCTTACAGGAAAGTTACATGGAGATATACAAAAAGGCTTCATGAATGCAGAAGTTATCAAAGGCGAAGACTTGATACAGTACCACAATTACAATGAAGCTAAGGATGATGGTTGTATACGAATGGAAGGTAAAGACTACACACTTCAAGACAATGATGTTGTACTAATCAAATGGAAATAGACACTAAGCATTCAGCAATATTTTCCTAGCCTAAAGTCTAGTTACTTTACATTGAAGCGTTCCTATTATTAGGCTAACGTCTTCATTTAGCGTCCTATTCTCTCAAGGTTGCAATCTTTTCACATTTCCACAAAATCAACTCTCTCATCGAAATCACATTGTAGGTAGAGTACTGATACAGTTCTACTCTCTATAAATATATGGTTGTCGGATACGAGCACACATCCTGCCTTCGACCCAGCAATCCTAAGATATACTTAGAAATTAGGTGCCTCGTCATCATCATCATGAGCCAAGTCTACTAGATTTGACTTGGAAAGCTTTCTAACCAAACCCCTGACCTCAACATCGCATTCGTCCAAATTCCTTTCCTTCTCACCAGTGATAAGATCCTTCCATGCATGATTACATTCCTTAATAATCTCTAGCGCATAATGCTTATCCATGAACTTTTCATCTAAACCGAATACGTTTGGTGGCTTCCCGTCGGGAATCTTGTAACTTCTAAACCATTCACGAATGGCTGATAAAGTACCAGGCAAATTTTTCTCTACATCATCGATATCATTTAAGAAGGGTGCCCACTTGTCCTCTGCATCAATAGTTACTACCTTCCAGTCAGCTTCGCCTTCATCAATCATACATAGAATACCAAGCACTTTAGTTGGGCGGATTTCACCAGTCTTGACGATCCTAGCTCCAATTTCACAAACATCTACAGGATCATTATCTCCTCGACAACCTTCGGCATCTGGATGGATGAATGTTGGATCTTCCCATGTCCTTGGTAGACATCCATAGTTGAAGAAGATATCACCCTTCTTGAACTGTGCAAGTGTATTGTGTTTGAGTATATATGATATAAGATGATATGCATATGCTTCGTAAGTGATTTTGTTCAAGAAACCAAATGAACATATGATATGTTCATATGACATATGACATGTTCACATGTGAACACTTACCTCACGAAGAACACCTTTCTTCTCATCTTGCTTAATGAAGTTACCAACTTCATCTGTAGCAATCTCATACTTTTTCCTATCATTCAGAGTAGATAAATGATATTAGCTTTTGATTGTATGATTAGCAATGCATTGCTAACTTCAAAGATACACACTTACCTCGAAAACTTTGGAATCTCACAAACAAAGTTAAGATAAGGAGTTGGACGATCAGTAGCAGGATCAACATGTACTAAAGTAACGTCATGCCATAATGAAATAGTTTTGCCTGAAGGACCTTTATCAGCCGCTTTGATACGGTATTCTGTTGTATTTTCATCACCATGTGATGAAAGTTGCAAGTTTGATGATGAGCCGTGTGATAGACCGGATGACGACCGTAAAGGCTCCCCGATCTATTTTGTATAGTATCATCATAGATTAGAATATTGGCAGTAGATTAAATGTTATATTAGCACTGCAGTTTCATTGCAAAAACATAAGATAAAAGATATGACACAAGATATGCAAAAGATATGCTACTAGTCTAAACTCTAAACTCACGGGTACCATTGTTTCTCCGAGCATGATGATAGTTTATGTTTGCAATACAATACTACTACTTCTTCTTATCGACGCGTTGGTATGATTTATGAGCAGTAGATTCAGTGTAGCGGCGGAGGAATTGCAGCTGATAGTAAAGTGTTTGGCAAGTGCGTGTTCCTCATTGGAAATTGGAGGAGAGTGTGTAGCAGTTGGGAGATACCTCGGGATTTAGGTAGGTTGTGATGTCATCGATGTTTAGTTTTTTTTCTCATTGTTCTCAGATGTCAGTGATTGAAATCTTTGTTTGTCATTGATACATGGAGGCAGGTCTATTGCCATAATCCTACATTACTATTCATCATACTAACGATCTCCATCTATACATCTAACATCATGCTTGCAACATCAAGCCGAATCGCCCTACGAAATGGCAGTCGAACTGCATTGAAGGCATTAGTATCACAATCGACTCCTTCATCATTATTGCTTTCTCAATCATCATCATCATCATGCTACTCGTCGTTGGCTGATGGTAAATCATGTCAAAAGGTAAGTTGATGACAGAGGAAGAAGAGTGTCATCGACGACGACGACGTGCACAACATATGCTCACTTTGCTTTTCTCTGCAATGCATTGCAATGACGACACTCAACTCTCACTGTTCTTCTTCTATGCATGCATTGCATTGCAACTACTCTCTCATATCATATATAGACATCCTATCCATCAAATCATATCACAAAACCTACTCATCAACAAGTCGTATACAAATCAGCCTTACCCATCTCCGAAGATCCTCTCCGTGGAAACTACGACTCATCAGAAATCTATACTGGATCTAATGCATGTGAATCTGCAGGCATTGATACACTAGGTATCACATCTCCACAAACTATATACAAGAATCAAACATTTGAAGAGTTGTATCAACATGAAGTTGCCAATGGTGAAGGTAAAGTGGCTCATGCTGAGTATGGCGATACAGTAAGTAGTCGGTTGCAGCTCTATGATATTGTGTGCATATGATATGTTCCTATGACTCATGTTCCTCTTCATACTATTACACAAGTTCACTGTCGATACTGGTAAGTTCACAGGTCGTAGTCCAGGAGATAAATGGATTGTGAAGAATATCGGTAGTGAAAGTGATGCCAACATTGATTGGGGTAAGGTGAATCAACCTACTAGTCCTGAAGTGTTTGACGAGCTGTATGAGAAGGCTGTGAATTACTTCAATACAAAGGTGAGTATGTGCTGTACTTGTCTTTCTGCATACTAGCCAGCTGTTTCTCATATTTTCATCTCTTTCATATACACTCGCCCTAATTATTCAGGACAAATGCTACGTCTTTGATGGCTTCTGTGGAGCCAATCCAAAGTCACAGAGGAAGATTAGGTTCGTACATGAACAAGCATGGCAACAACACTTTGTGACCAATATGTTCATCCGTGCTTATCATCCAGAAGATTTAGATGACTTTGAACCAGACTTTACAGTCATTAATGCATGTGCACAAGTTGATGAAGATTGGAAGAAGCACGGATTGAATTCCGAGGTTGCAGTTGTTTTCAATGTCGAGAAGAAGTGTGCAGTCATCTTTGGTACTTGGTATGGCGGAGAGAATAAGAAGGGTATCTTCTCATTGATGAACTACTGGTTGCCAATGGAGTCACCTCCACAGTTTCCAATGCATTGCAGTGCCAATGTTGGCAAGGATGGAGATAGTGCCCTATTCTTTGGCTTGTCTGGAACTGGTAAGACAACCTTGTCTGCTGATCCACATCGTGCTCTCATTGGAGATGATGAACATGGCTGGGATGAAGACGGCGTGTTCAACTTCGAGGGTGGATGCTATGCCAAGACTATCAACCTAAGTGAGAAGACGGAACCTGATATCTACCGAGCCATCCACAAGGATGCAATGCTTGAGAATGTTGCCTTGAAGGAGGAAGGAGGTGAACTTGTACCTGATTACTTTGATACATCAAAGACTGAGAACGGGCGTGTATCATATCCTATCCATCATATTGACAACTATGTAAGTGCAATATATCTTGCATAATGTTTGGTCAGCTTGAACTACTCCATCTCACGACATATATTCACTTATTCATCACTTGTAGCATGAACCACAAATGGCTGGACATCCAAACAATATCATTTTCCTAAGCTGTGATGCCTTTGGTGTCTTACCACCTATTGCCAAGCTCACCCCTGAGCAAGCAATGTACCACTTCATCTCTGGATATACAGCCAAGGTTGCAGGAACAGAGCGTGGAGTCACAGAGCCATCAGCTACTTTCTCAGCATGCTTTGGAGCTGCCTTCCTTACTTTACACCCCACACGATATGCTGAGCTCTTGAAAGAGAAGCTTGAGAAGCATAATGCACAGGCTTGGATTGTAAACAGTGGTTGGAGTGGAGGGCCGTATGGAGTAGGAGAGCGCATGTCTATCAATACTACAAGATCATGTGTCAATGCCATTATCGATGGTACCGTCAAGGATTCTACTTGGACTACTGACCCTACCTTCGCTTGGGAGATTCCTGAGAATATCCCTGGAGTCGATGCATCCGTCCTTAGTCCTAGGAACACTTGGTCCAACCCTGCAGAATATGATGAAGCTGAAAAGAAGTTGGCTAATATGTATGTAGAGAACTTCAAGAAGTATGCAGGAAAAGGGAATGTTGATTATACTCAATATGGCCCAAAGGTATAGGAGTGAATAGTTAGGAGTGTGACTAGCTGGAAATAACTTCCAGTGTGTCTGTTGTGAAAGAAAAACTTGCAAAGATATGAAAAGAATAAACGACTGTAATGTAAACTAGAAATGTATTGAAAGATGATTGATTGTCTATTTTATATCACTTTCTTTCTATTGGTATCGTATACATTTACTTACACAGAATACTCACTTAAAATTGAGCCCAAGTCATGATGTCTTAAAACATCAGCTTTCAACATCTGCAACTCTTCTTCGCGTTTGCTACAAGTTGTTTCCATACCTGCATGAATTGCACTACTTCGCATACTAACAACGTCATCACCCTGTTCGGTACAGATTGATAATAAATCTTCGTCGTTACTTTGAGGAGTTGGTGCTACCTCCTCTTGTTGACGTACTACAACTCCTTTCTCGGGGGTATAATCAACAACAAAGCTCGCAGTTGTCGAAGCAGTCGACTCATTATCATCCTTTTCTGCTAGTGTTGATTGATACAATGTCGACTCGACATATGACGATTCCACGCTCGAGCATATGGTATCTGCGGTATGATCGTCATCTTCCAATACTTCCTCTTCATCCAAACATAATCCACAAGAGAGAACAATATCAGACATTCCTGTTAATGTATCTTCTACCACTTCTTCCAGTTTAGTTTGTATCCTCGATACTTCTGCAGCGACAAAGTTCTTCTGCAGAGTTTCTCTTGCAACCTCGAATGAAGCGTGAGAGAGAGTGTCGTCATCTTCTGTCAAGTTGATATCTCCCAGTTCAACCCTACTTAGTGGTTTATGATAGAGTATGGTATGTTCTGGTTCAGGTTCCGGCTCTTCTTCAATTTTGACATCTTCAACATCAATACTCAATTGTAAAGACAAAGCTTGCTTAAGCTCTTCATCAGGTGATGCTAGGGTAGGTTGGAAAGTCTCCTCTTTATCAACAAACTCAGTTTCTTTCATCGATTCACTCAGAGGAAGACTCATTACAACATCGTATGTGTCATCGGAAGGGTTGAATGATAATACATGTATATTTAGATCCTCGTCGGCATTGTCGAGCGAGGTATTGTCTGTGGCTGGGGTTGGCATTGATTTAGGTTGAACCTCTGCCGATGAATCATCTTCCGATGCAGTCTCTGAGCTTGTATCATCATTGGTAGTAACTTGCAATAAAGCCAATGGTGTATACTCACCGTCACTTCCGTTAACAATCTTCGTGGTAGTAGTATCTAATGATGAAGGATTATCGACAACACCAGTATCTCGCTTGTCGCCCCCCATACGAAGTCTGCTTGATATACTGCCAAAACTTCTACCTCTACGATGACCATGTGATGATTTTATATTATCAGCGTAATACGATGCAGTGTTACTGCGTGCACGACGTATGCTCTTCATCATCGCTGGCATTGTTGAGCAATGATAAACATAAGATGATGCAAACTACCTATGAACTATGATGAAAAAACACACCCCCAAGCTGCAAATTGTATCCTACACAAGGTAAGATGTTAGATATCTATTCCTTGGGCTCCTCTTTGCTTCAACCAACTTAACTTTTACGGTGCTTAGAGATCTTATCATCGTCGTATGGGCGGGGCTGAGGGTTTGGGTGAAGAAGAAAGTCCGTCTGATGCAGTATAGTATCCTACCAACCAAATCGGGGTATCCTATAATAAAAGTAGGCGGCATCTTAATCTTTATACATATCTATATCTACCTTTACTCATTCGTAAAGTTTGGTTTGCGCTTGTTTAAGAACGCTGACATCCCCTCCTTTTGATCCTTACTGGCAAACAAGGCATGAAAACTTCTTCTTTCAAACCTCAAGCCTTCACTCAAAGACATTTCCTCGGCAACATTAATTGCCTCCTTGCACATTCGTACTGATAAAGCTCCCTTTTCTGCAATACTGAAACCTATCTTGGTTGCCTCATCCATCAAGAACTCTGATTCGATAACTTTAGATACAAGTCCAGCATCACATGCTTCTAGAGCATTAATCCTGTTACCAGTCAGGCACATCTCCATCGCCTTTGACTTGCCAACTGCTCGTATCAATCGTTGAGTGCCTCCTGCTCCAGGAATTACGCCTAGATTTATTTCTGGTTGACCAAAATGTGCCTTAGAACTCGCCAAGAGTATGTCACACATCATTGCTAGTTCACATCCACCGCCAAGTGCAAAGCCATTGATTGCAGCAATGATTGGTTTGCTAATCTTTGTTACATCGGCCCACTGTGCAAACATATTCTGTTGTTGTTGTTATTATTATTATTATTATTATTATTATATTGTTGTATGATTGATATGTATCCAAATAATAGATGAGTCGGAAATAAGCAAAGTGTATTATATAATTGAACATATCTTATGACAAAAATAAGAGACATACCTTTTTGTATACATTTGCAAACTCCTGTTCACTCATTTCTGAAATATCCGCACCTATAATATAAACGAAACAGAGGCAAAACAATATAAGATATAAGTTGTTTATGTGTATAATACCAAACATGCAACACTTTGTTCAGATATAGATCATATACAACACAAGATATATAATATATATAAATAAACTCACCAGCCGCGAATGCTTTGCCACTACCAGTAATAACAATACAACCAATATCATCATCTGCATCAAATGCTTTAGCGGCATGAATTAAATCCTCGAATAGGGCATCACATAGGGCATTAAGTGCCTTTGGCCGGTTAAGAGTTATGATACCTACTCCACCGCCGACAACTTCATCATTATTCTCAGGAAAGCGACGCTCAACAAGGATGTATTCATAACTTTCTTTCAAAGAAAATGATGTAGATGTAGATGCAAATGTACGAGATGAGGATGGTGAGAGTGATGATGATGTTGGTAGTTTGTGATGATAGATATCATTAGATGGTGTGGTGGTGGTGAAGTTGTGAGTTGCAGAAGAAGATGCGGTGGCGCATGCCCTCCTCAATGAAGATGGCGCTAGACGACGGGAGATATGACGTGCAGCAAGCATAGTTTGTGTATTGATATGAGGGAGTAATATGGCGGCTTTTTAGTAGTAGTGGTGGTGAAAAAGATCTCTCGTGTTGATCTCATTAGATTTCATTATCTCGGTTGAATCGCTCTCAATTCGTTCTCCCTCGCCTCCCCTCCTCTGATTTTTTGATTTTTCTCTCGTTTTGTTAGTAGTTTGTTTGGAAGTACACCGCCGCTATTCATTGTTCATATACTGATTGCAACATGACAACTTCAAATGATAATGATAATAATGATACGATATCAGCCACCGAAACACCCGTCAACATAGGTCCATTCTACGATACACTACACACAAACTACATAACAACTCTTGGAGATAAGTTAGATTCACCAACCTCCTATGAAGGTGCAGTTTCTGAGCACTTACGTGTGAGCGGTGTATATTGGAGTTTAGGTGCAATATCAATACTGCGAGATACTGACAATGTAAATAAATTAATGGGATTAACATCATCACCCGCAGATAATGTTGATAGATCATCGATCATAGATTGGGTATTTACATGTTATGATAAACGTACAGGGGGGTTTGGTGGTAATTGTTCTTCTTCTTCGGGTACTTCGCCACCATGTCCACACGATGGACATTTATTATATACATTATCAGCATTGCAAATATTGGCAATGGCTAATGCATTAGATGATGAACGATTAGATAAAGATGCCATTGTTAAGTTTGTTTCTAGTTTGCAAAATGATGATGGCAGTTTTAGTGGAGATGAATGGGGTGAAGTTGATACACGCTTCACGTACTGTGCACTGTCATGTTTGGCATTGTTGGGTCGATTACCTCTTCCAAAATGGGCAGAAGATAATAAAAGTGATGATGTGAATAATGATTCAGATATTATTGATATACACAAGGCTGTATACTATATTATATCATGCCGCAATTTTGATGGAGGATTTGGTTGTGTACCGGGTGCAGAGTCACATGCAGGACAAGTCTTTTGCTGTATCGGTGCACTTTCGATTGCTCACTCACTCCACTTGTTGAATGAAGAAAACAATAATGGTAGTAATGGCGGAGCTGATTTACTCGCCTGGTGGTTAGCTGAACGTCAGTGTGATAGTGGTGGTCTTAATGGCCGTCCCGAGAAGCAGGCAGATGTGTGTTATAGTTGGTGGATATTATCTGCATTGTCTATCATGGGACGTGTTAGTTGGATTGATACGTTAAAGCTAGGACAATTTATATTAAATTGTCAAGATGATGATGATGGAGGTATCGCTGATAGACCACAGGATATGCCAGATATTTATCATACATTCTTCGGTCTATGTGGCCTTAGTTTAATTGGTCATATGGATAAGATTGGAGTTAGAGAGAAGAGGACATATTACAAAGTTGATCCAGTGTTTGCACTGCCAACAGATGTCGTTAAGAGATTAGGATTGAGAGCTCAAGTAATAAGCAATTCGAATGGTACAGTGGATGATAGACTCAATACACACTCCATACTTGATAATACAAAGAAGTAGCGAAACTGATATGAAGTGAGGAAGCATTTAAAGTCGAATGCGGAAGTTAAACAGCGGTATCCTTCCTCGACAAGGATATCTCAGACAAATCTGGCTATACACTTCTTAAACATAAGTGCAGACATTAGACAGAGAATCTTCCTCACAACTTATAGACCACGCACGAATAAGAGACCATTTAGCCCTCAACTTATATCATAAAAACTTACATAACTCTCTCTCATAAAAGGATACCGCATCGGAGCTTTTTGTGAATCTTACTTTTTACTTCTTGTAGATAGCATCGGCCTATTGCCACCCCTATATATCAACTTGAATACAATAAGTTACTAAGCTCCTATCTTATCGGTTGAATAGTTATACTGAATATTTATCATCTGATATGACGAGTTGCAAATGTTCAAACCAATGTTTACAATTTGAAGATCTTTCATCTGATCATGGTTTGATGATAGCATTGAATATTCCTGATAATACAAATACAACTACTACTACTAATGCTACTAGCACAACAAAATGTACATGTTTAAAATTACATCCCGAAGTAGATGCCAATCTTTCACAATTCCATCCCAATATTTATATCCCCCGTTCATTATTAGATTATCCTGATAGATTAGTGAAGTATGGCGGTGGAGGTATGTTGTTTTGTGTGTTTATGCATATCTTGTGTGCATATCTTGTTGTTCTGCGTGATCTCACATTTCCCTACACTCTACACTTTGCAATTAGGATCGGGAGTAACAGTCTTTGGTGGGTATCATCCGCTCCTCGGTTCACTAGTAATGAAACATGGGGGCAACAAAGATCTGATCGAATTGGTCAGTTTAGCCCAGATTGATAGAGAGCTCAGTACAAGAGCGCATTGGATGATTGATCGTATAAAGAATGAAACTAAGAAAGATGAAGAATCAAGGAAGAATGGTAAATCAAGCAGCATCAAGCAAAAGTTATACGGCATGTCAAAGATGATGAGCTCAAATATACTGAACAACAAATCATCAACTAAACAAAGAATGGGTGGATTGAACAATATCACTGCAAAGTCTCATGATGGCATCACATCAATGATGAAAAGTATCAATATACGTAGTTTGAAGAAGGAGAATACCAACGACTCAATGCCATCACCATTAGATGGATTCGATGAACAAGCTCAAACTATATCGAAAGAAGTACAGATACAAAATATAGAAACTGCGAGAGATAATATGAAGAAGCGTCTCCCTTCATTTAAAATGATCTATATTAGTCCAATGCACGTTAGAGAAAGGAAACAGGAGCTGAAGAACTCTAGTTTCATAACACCTGGTAGTTCAAGGACAAGAAGTAAAGATAGTGCTGCACTGGGTACTTTAAAAGAAGATGAGGACGAGGAGGAAGATGGTGTAGTGAAAGATTTGTTCGACAAAAAGGAAGTTAAGAGGAATGTGTTTGACAGTCTTGTTTCATCTACTGAATCAAATTTGGCCGATGACACATCACCACCAACATCGAATCAGAACGGCAAAACTAAGCTAGTACGTCGGATTCTTCAGTGTTGAGAAAAGGTCGTACACTTCATCTGTTCGGCTCTCCAAGTACCAAGGCATCATCAATGGAAGTCGAGGATGATCATGTTGATATGTGCTTTGGAGGTAGTTATCACTACTGGAAAGATGATAGCCAAGACGGAAGTGTGAAAGATGAGTCAAAGCAACACAGTTGTAGATCACAAGCTGACGGTAGTGATGGATACGCTACGCTCATGGCATTTGTTGATCATTTGCATGCCAAACAATTATATCATGAGTGGAAGGTGACGCTGGCACAACAGCAGATTGGGTCAAGTCCAGATGGATCTCAATCAGCCTCTACGGCATCTTCGCTATTGGCCAAGGGCAAGCTACACGGACCTCTTCTCCACCATTTGATAGACAAGGAGATACAGATTATTAGGAACCTTCAGTTATTGACAATGCCAGAAGAAAGTGATGTGGTTGAAAAAGTCCGTTCGGAATATGAAGAGATTGTAGCAAGTCAAGAGGACAGTGGGTGTATGATATCTGCAGCTGAAGTATCATCCCTAGCAGATGACTTTGTTGGGAAGGCCATCAAAAAGAACTTCGATCCGATCGGTGGAGCGTTATGTAGTAAACGAAAAGGAAGACGGGGTGCTCGGGGTGCTCGGATCGGTAAGGCTTCCCGATTCGTCATGCTTCGCCAGTTCGGTATTGATTTACGACAAGGTAAAATACATTTGAAACCAAACGAGATTATACCCGCGAAACATCTCGAACACCTATTTTACAATGCAATGGGTACTGCGAATGGGGGATTAGATGGATGGCGAGAGGACAACGGTAGTTCCAACAATAATGGAGAAGTGTACAACAGCAAGAGGCATACGGTCTTAGAAGATACATTCAACATGCACTACCGAGACGATTCTAATCACGGAAACTCCTGTAGTTCTGATGACTATAACCATCCAATATTTGCATCTGGACTTGATCAGTGGCAATCACTGCTTTGCCTTGCCGTATCGATGAAGCACCCAAATGCAACAAAGAGAATCTGGAACTGTGGACTGTCCGACGGTGGTCTTCATAACATGTTCTTGAGTGAGGATGACATCTGGCTATTTGATCTAGGTGAGCCTAGCCTTGAGCCGATTCCAGCCTTTCTAACCAAGTTCCTGATGAGCTTCTTCCATACACTGGGAATGGAAGAAGATGAAAAGGGTGACTGGGTTGTCCGCTTTGATCAAGATGATTCAGGTAAACTGCAATTGACACAACAAACAAAAGACATACTGCCAAAGGTCATGGAAGCGTTTAATATCACTATGGATCGTCTTATTAATGAGTTATTCGGAGGAGAAGAAGAAGTTCGATTACTGCTGCTTCGATATGTTATTACACAACTGATATCTGATTCTGCCTTTTGCATTGAGAAATGGAGAACAAAGGGTGGAGGAGACGAATCTAGAAGTGATCATCAATATTATCTGGAGAAATGGTTATGGCGTGCCCTAGATGTGTACGCTAGTGAAGAGATTCGGCGTCGTTACTTGGCTCAAATGATAATGAAGACCACTCGAAGAAGGGATACAGAGACACGAAACTTGAACTCGTTAGATGATTTAGGAGAATAAGTAGGTGGCTTTGATATCGGTGATAGCTAATGAGTATCTTAACCAAATTACTCAACACTACGACTACACTATTCTCTGTTACTTACAAACACAAAATCTCACAGCCATAATACTCCATCACTTTCGTTGTCTTGTCTCTGTGGTTTGGAGTCATCATATTCACTCTTCCCATTTACCCCATAATCTCTTCTCGGGCTTTGCCCTCCACTCGCTACTTGACTCATCCAGTCTGATTCGTCTTCTTCTTCTCCTTCTTGAGATTGATACTTTCTCATTGTAGGAGAAGGTATTTGATCGGTTGATATCGCTTGGTGTTGTCCAATGTTTGGAGGCTTCAACAAGTCTGATGGAAGTGCATCACCGGCATTTGTCCAGCGACTACTAGCGCCGAAATTCATTTCACTGACTAATACATCTACCCGGATGTTGTGTGCTCGATACCCTTCACGACCAAATGGATCTAAAAAGCTTTTACTTAGTTCCAACAAACCTTTGAAGAACAGTGTTATCAAAACTGTTGAAAAGATGTTGAATGTACCCATCTTCGTATATAAGGCCAGTGGAGCAAGAATAACTAACAAGTCCACTAATACTTCCATAAATTGAACTGTATAAGAAAGAGGAGCTTTCTGTGAGACCATGTAGATTTTGTAGTTGCAGATATGACACAATGCTTACCATATGCCATGGGCATTCTTCCACTATTAAAGTCACCAATTGAAAAATACTCAGCCCTGCATTGAGTGAAGTACTTAAATAGATTCTCCTCGAAACCAGGACCGCCCCTCAGCTCTCCAGATTCGAAAGCATCAACACACCGTATACCTGCCCATTCTAGTAATATGAATGGATACTGTGATGGTGGTAGACCTGTTGCAATTAGAGCTTGCTTTTCATTCTCTGTCAATTGTCCGCGTCTCACAAGCATGTTCAGTCCATCTTGGCTCATTAATATTGGTCCAAATTGAGACGGATCAAAGTCTTTAGTTAATTCAAGGTCATCATCCCCAACGATACCCCCTAGTGTGTGATGTACGTCACCAAAACCGTCTGAATGTGTAGGCGTAGAAGCCCAGAAAAACGTATGACTCATCCGTAGTAATCTTGTAACATCCGATACTAATCGTTTAGAATCCCTTGAATCATTCTTTTCAGTAACGATGTTATCATCTGGGTGTAATTGTAAATTTGTTTGATATCCGATAGTACCATTAATGTCTCCATACTTTGCTGACCGTCTAGCACCCATTGTAACCAACATACATAAGTCATTCAATCTCCCTTGTATTGCACGAGTACAGAAGTATACATTGCGCCAGTATTGATATGCATGATTCACAAAGAACGAGAGAGTGAATACAGTTAATTGAAGTTGATATTCCCAAAGAGAGTTTAGAGCATTCAATGTATCAATGATAGGATCTGTACTGTGCGGTATTTCAAATGATACCCAAGATAAGTTTTGTATTAACTCTCCAGGATCTCCACCGTTGACAGCGGCAGCAGCGATTAGATATACAGTATAGTGATGATAGGTGTATAAATCAACTACTATTGACCACAGTAATGAAAATATAACATTTGAAAATGTCATCTCTCTTATCGTGCCAGACCATTGTGTCCATAGCCATAGACCATCAGGATCATATTCGGCCACAATTGGCCTATTCGAAGCTGTAGATGTTGCCCACTTAGATAGCTTATCGAATTGACCTGGTTTAAATCTTTAGATATAGATAGGATACTCTGTGAGAAGATTTATAATAACAGCAAACTATAACGGTGTACATACGCATACAAAATCATTTATATTATAATAGAATGACTTACCCAGGTGTAGACGGAGCACCTTTGAAAAAATCTTGTTGCTGATCTCCATTGCTTGAGAAGAGATGTGTATAATAATATGATATCGGATATTGCTGCTCCCTTCTTCTATAACTATATTGTTTTTGATTAATTCTATTAACATTGTTGGTCACTACGGTATATTGCCGCAGTGTTGCAAAGGCTGATATACATATGATGGGTTGCACATAAACAAAGCAAACAATGATTGCAACTATTTTTCTCATCTTTTCCAATCACCCAATGTAATTTTCTTCTACACTACTCTCTACCATCCAATAGACGATCATGTGATAATATTAGACTATAAACACGGCTTAACGGCGCCGCCCTCCGATTGTAGTAGTAGCCACCTGACATGCTAAAGTTCAACACAAAAACAGAAAGCAGTACTCAAAAGATATGGCGATAGACCGGATATCCTCTCCTCTCGCTCGCCTATACTCCTCTCACCAATCATCTCATTGTAGTAAGGCGTATGGAGATGATGAATGCAAAGAGAAAGCATAACGATGGCGGCGGCGGCCGAGGACGTGGTAGGGGCGGCGGCGGTAGAGGCCGAGGAGGAGGTAGAAAGGGCTTCAATCATGGAAGCAACAACAATACACATCGATGGGGAGGGGTCATGTCACAACCACCCAAACTCAAACTAAACACCTTGTCACCATCATCTTCTACATCATGTCAATATCCCACGGTATCAATTGCAATACCAGGTAGTGTAGTATCGAATGCACAAACTCGTGAGTTGCAAACACAGTTAGCTGGACAGATTGCGCGTGCGGCAGCGGTGTTTAGAATTGATGAAGTGATTGTATTTGATGATGGATTGGGTAGTACTTTAAAGACATTTTCAAATTATAGAAGAGGTCCATCACAGCATCAGCAACAACATCGTAATAGAGGTAGAGATGGCGGCGAAGAAGATAACAAAGATGACATACAAGTACAAAAAGAAGATAAACCAACACATTTACAACCATCCACAGATCCACATACCTTCCTAGCACGAATATTACAATATATTGAATGTCCACAATATTTACGACGAAAGTTTTTTCCAATGCATCCTGATTTACAATTTGCAGGATTGTTACCACCATTGGATGCTCCGCATCATTTACGTAGGGGTGATGTTGCTTCTTTTAGAGAAGGTGTTGTTGTTGAAGATAAGAATAAGAAGAATGATAATAGTGGAAGAGATGCTGCTGAGGATAATGATAAGAAGGAAGAGGAAGGATCATTTGTAGATTGTGGAGTACCCAATCGATTGGTTCAGTGAGTACCTGTCTTATTTCTTTTGTATCCTTTTCGTGTATGTTTCTGATATTTATTCTTTGCATATGATATTGCAACAGGATTGACCGTGTATTAACCCCGGGTATACGATGCACAGTACAATTAGATCCAAAAGCATATGAAACAAAGCATAAGACTGTCATGAAAGGAAAGGTTGTAAGTCCAACTACACCTCGAGATACAGATGGTATATATTGGGGATACACTACACGAATGGCATCGTCTATCAATTCAATCTTTGAGGAATGTCCATATGCTGGGGGATATGATGTGAGTAATAAGATGGCTGTTGTATATCTTGTGTGTCTTTGAATTGATTGATCTCTAACTACTTTTTTGGTATCACATATGATTACTCTATATATGATTAGTTGAAAGTCGGAACAAGTGAGCGTGGAGATGTGTCAATTGATGATCCAAAGTTTTGCTTGAGGAAGAAACGAACAACATCAACAAAACGTCAAAAGACAACAGATTGTGATGATGAGCATTTCAATCATTTGCTAATCGTATTTGGGGGAGTAGCAGGTATAGAAGAGTCAGTCGATGCAGACGAATCAATGACAATATCGGGGGAGGATAGTAAGAAGATGTTTGATGTTTGGGTGAACATATGTCCATATCAGGGTAGTAGAACAATCCGTTCTGAGGAGGCTGTGTTTATTGCATTATCAAGACTTAGTCCGTATATTGCCAAGAATATGTCATCACAATCGAAGAAACATGAGGTGGTTAGAACAGATGATGTAGAGTTTAGTGATGAAGATGTTTCTGAGGAAAGCAGTAGTGACGAAG